>Ga0209137_1000413_pt1 | contig 46347 bp, 47 predicted proteins | sample SaaInl5LU_22_DNA_FD_184642 | JGI IMG/M metagenome (GOLD analysis project Ga0209137, IMG submission 184642) | Marine microbial communities from expanding oxygen minimum zones in the Saanich Inlet - ESP_105LU_22_DNA (SPAdes) (version 2) | ecosystem: Environmental > Aquatic > Marine > Intertidal... | reverse complement strand
AAAGTTATTGTGTTTAATTCTAAAAAGTTTGAAATTTGATAAAAATTAAAATTATATAATTATGGCTTTTAAACCTGCAGATAGCATTCAAGATTTACAGTATTTCGGAGAATTTGGAGGTGTAAATCCCTCAATTTCAGATGCAACTACTTTTACTTTCGTTTCCGCCAAAACAATGTCCGATACTTTTGAAGGCAATACTGAAGGCTGTCATTTATATGCTCGCCACACAACTCCGTCGAATTTATATTTAAGTGAAGCACTGGCTGCTATGGAAGGCACTGAAACTGCAAATGTATTTGGATCTGGAATGGGGGCCATTACAGCCGTACTTATGCAGCTGTGTGGAGCTGGGGATCATGTGGTATCTAGCCGTACCATTTATGGTGGAACCTATGCGTTTCTAAAAAACTTCGCACCAAAGCTAAATATTCATACAAGCTTTATAGATATCACCAAATTAGACATCGTAGAAGCGGCCATAACTCCACAGACCAAGGTGCTTTATTGTGAATCTGTCAGCAATCCCCTTTTAGAAGTGGCTGATATTATTGGATTGGCTGCATTGGCTAAAAAACACAATTTACAATTGGTGGTCGATAATACCTTTTCACCATTGTCTATTTCGCCTAACGAATTGGGGGCGGATATTGTCATTCACAGTTTAACCAAGTTTATCAATGGCACATCTGATACTATTGGTGGTGTGGTATGTGGTACACAAGAAATGATTGACAGTTTAAGAAGTGTCATCGACGGAGCTGCTATGTTGTTTGGATCTACAATGGATAGCCGCCCAGCATCTTCTATCTTAAAAAATCTTAGAACGCTTCACATTCGTATGAAACAGCACAGTATGAATGCGTTGTTTTTAGCTGAAAAATTTGAACACGATGGCATCACTACAGTTTATCCTGGACTGGAATCACATCCGTCTCATAAGATTTTTAAAGAGATGATGAACTCTGAATATGGTTATGGAGGGATGCTGACAATTGATGTCGGCAGTTTAGAAAAAGCCAATGAATTAATGGAACTCATGCAAAAAGAAAATCTAGGTTATTTAGCGGTAAGTTTAGGGTTTTATAAAACCTTATTTAGTGCTCCTGGAAGTTCGACATCTTCAGAGATTCCAGAAGACGAACAAAAAGAAATGGGATTAAGTGAAGGCTTAATTCGATTCTCTATTGGATTGGATAACGATATTGAACGTACCTACCAACTGATGAAAGCATGTATGAAAACTGTAGGGGTTTTATCTTAAATCCCTTTTATACGGGTCCAAAAAGCATCAAAAGCGTCTTCACTCAGATCGGAGGCGTAAAAGGGTGCCGCTTCCCAACGGTCGTCCGTTTTGGTTATGGTGAATTTAAAAATAGAAGAATTTGGATCGTTTTCATCCATCAATGGGTAACGTAAATCTTTAAATAGAAAGGTATCTGCTGTGTCGGTTTCATTCAAGTTATAATAACCGCTACTAAACCAAGTAAGGGTTTCTAAATCTTTAGGCGTCCCTTCTATCAACTCATGATTTTTAGGCAATTCATGCCATTTGCTCACGGTCGCTTCTGTATCTAAAATCGAGTAAAATCCTACATAATAGGCATCAGTAGTTTCGGCAATGCCATACCATAAAATATTATTTAATATAGTGGGTTGCGTTTGAAAACGTATATAGTCAATATTTTGACTTCTCAACGACTGTTTATACACTCCATTTACATGATATTTGTTCGCCAGTGTCAACACCATATACAAGGAGCTGATCCCTAATCCAATCTTTAAAAACAAACGGCGTTTGGCTGATGTGCGCTTGAAACACATCAACGTAATTAAGGCGATTAGAAAAGGAACCGTATATGACGGATCGGCTACAGCGATATTATTAAAAGCTACTCTGTAATCTGAAAAGGGCGCAAAAAGTTGTGTACCATAAGCCGTAAAAGAATCTAAAATAGGATGTGTGAAAATGGAGGCAAAAAAGAGCCACATCCATTCGTTTCGTGTGGTCATTCCTGAACGCTTCCCACGATTATACATCCAAAATACGAGCATACCAAATCCAATAGCCGCAAGAATAGCAAAAAGAAACGAGTGCATAAACCCTCGATGAAACGCCATTGCATCGATTTCGTTGTTGAAAAGCCATTTTCCGATGAAGACATCCAAATCTGGGATGGTACCTCCAATAGCGCCAAAGAGCAAGGCACGGTTGCCTATTTTTTTTCCAAGAACAGCTTCGCCACAAGCGGCGCCGAGTACAATTTGAGTGATTGAATCCATAGAAAACAAAAATACAATTATTTAAAAGTGTTCCGATTTTTTTATGTGTTTATCTTAGCAAATAGCCAAACATATTTATTCAAAAAAAATAATTAGAATCCATCCATTATGTTCTGTGAGTGATTCATATGAAAAAGGTTATAAGATAGATAAGTAGATTCTCAAAAACATCTAAATCTTAATCCTTTTTCTTCCCACCCAAAAAGCCGCCAAGAATATCTTTAACAGGGTTTTTGGTTTCGGAGGATACAGAATCTTTTTGTTGAGTATTCCCTCCTATTAGTCCATCCATTATATCTTTAATTTGGTTTTTACCTTGACTGATTAATTGATTTTTTTGAATTGCTACGAGTTTTCTAGTCAAGTTAGAAACACCAGAGGTCAAATCAGTAGACACTTTTGGACTTGTATAGCTGCCTCCAATGGTTGCAGTCACTGGGATGGAGAGGTTTTTTAACGGCCTCGGCATCTCAAATGCTAGCGATTAAATTATTGACCTCATTTCCAAAGTATTTGGCATAAAACTATACTAATAAAAACAAATTTTGATATAAATATGGGACTGTAAACGTTTTGTTTAGAACTCTTCACTTGCGTTGCTTCTATAAAATTTGTATCATTACAACCGCTATGAAAGCAGCCACCGTTGTACAACTCAAAAAAGAATTAGAAACCTTAGATCCAGAGCATTTAAAAACGCTCTGTTTGCGGTTAGCGCGTTTTAAATTAGAGAATAAAGAGCTTCTCACTTATCTCCTTTTTGAATCGGAAGATGAAGCCTATTACATCGAAGGCATTAAAGAACAGGCGGATTTATTATTTGAGGAAATCAATACCAAAAGCTATTTTTACATCAAAAAATCTGTGCGTAAAATTTTACGTATGCTTAAAAAGTATGCAAGGTATTCTAACAAAAAAGAAACTGAAATTGAACTCCTCCTCTATTACTGTCGCAAACTCAAAACTTTCAAACCTTCAATACAGAAGAATGTAACGCTTACCAATATTTATTTACGTCAAGTGGAAAGTATCGAAAAAAAAATAATTAAATTACATGAAGATTTACAATATGATTTCAGGGTTCAACTGAAAGATATAACAGATCTTTAAAAAACATATTTTATGCAAATCTTAGGAATAGACATTGGTGGAACAGGGATAAAAGCTGCTATTGTAGATAGCAAAACAGGCGAACTTTTAACCGAACGGCTTAGAGTTCCAACTCCTAAACCTGCCACTCCTGAGAGTGTCACTAATGAGCTAAAACACCTTATAGACTCTTTTGAATGGAAGGGACCTGTAGGAATTTCGTTTCCAACAGTTATTAAAAATGGTAAGGCAATACAATATGGTAATCTCGATAAATCCTGGCAATTTACTCAAATTGATGACTTATTTAAATCTAAAACTGGCAATGAATTTTATATTGTCAACGATGCCGATGCCGCGGCTATGGGTGTGATGGAATTTGGAGTTGGGAAAAACCAAATGGGTTTAGTCATAACTATTACGTTAGGAACAGGTATTGGTTCAGGAGTATTTTTTAATGGTCAATTATTGTCTAATTTTGAACTAGGTCGTATGTATGGTCGTAAAGGAGACATTATGGAGTTATTTGCTGCTGACTCTGCACGGAAACGGGAAGATTGGAGTTTTAAGACTTGGGGCAAACGCGTCAATTTCTTTTTAAAACATGTTGAAAACACTTTCAACCCAGACCTTATTATCATAGGAGGTGGCGTAAGTAAAAAAATGGAGAAATTTGAATCCTACATTGATATTCAAACTCCCATTAAAGCGGCAGAATTAAAAAATAACGCAGGAATTATTGGAGCGGCGATTTTTGCCAAAAAAAATTGTTGAAATTAATCTAGACCTTCCTATTTAATATTTTTTTTTATATATTTATGTTAGCAAATCCCAAATTGCTATAAATATGAACACACCTACAGAACATTTGTTTCGTTTGGTTTATTCCACGGAACGCATCCAACTCAAAAGGATGCTCATCACTGAAATTAAAATCACACAAGAAAATCCAACGATCTTATATCAAGTTCCTTTTGAACTTACTACAGCACCACTCAGAGCTTGGAAAGAAGTATTTATGGATTCTTGGAAATCTATAACGCAGCACAAGGGACGAATCTCAGAAACCATTATATGGGTCTTTCATAATCGTGTTTTAGTTGATAAAGTTCCTATTGAACTCGTGAAAAATGATCTTGAAACACTGCTTAAATCCGTTATAGACAGAACTAATTTCAAGATCAATTTAAGAACTGAAAGTGCTATTTAAGAATATTATAAATTAACTCGTTATACAAGTCTTTTGGAGAAAGATTTGCACCCACTCCTTTACTTTTAGTGTCATAAATGCGTAAGGTTTCCAACACTCCACTGATGCGTTTCATTGGAAAATTTCGAGACACTGCAATGTAGTCATTGACAAAATATGGATTGATTCCCAATGCTTTGGCTACGGTTCCAGGATTACGATCGCGAACCGTATGCAAAGTCATCAATTTTGTAAAATACATATACAAGATTGATATCGTCAACACAAAAGGATGTTGTTTTGAATTTTGAGCAAAATAACGTACAATCTGATACGCCTTTTTATGATCTAAATTTCCAATAGCTTTTTGCAGTTCAAAATTGTTATAATCTTTAGAAATTCCAATGTTTTGTTCAATGATATCTGGAGTGATTTCTTTTTGAGTACCTACAACAATTTCCAACTTATTGAGTTCGTTGGCAATTTTACTCAGATCATTCCCTAAAAACTCTGTGAGCATTAATGCCGCTTTTGGAGTAATCGAAATCTGTTTAGATCTTAAAAAACTTTGAATCCAACTAGGAATTTTATCTTCGTATATTTTTTTACTTTCAAAAACAACGGCTGCTTTAGAAAGTGCTTTATAGAGTGCTTTTCGTTTATCTAAAGTTTTATATTTATAATTAAAAACCAAGACTGTCGATGGTTGAGGGTTTTTAGCATAATCGACAAGCTGTTCAATTGTTTTAATAAGATTTTGAGCTTCCTTCACAATGATCACTTGACGTTCAGCCATCATTGGATAACGCTTTGCATTTGATACTATATCTTGAATAGTCACATCTTTTCCGTAAAGCACCATTTGATTGAATCCTTTCTCCTCTTCTGCTAACACATAGGATTCAATAAAGTCAGAAATGACGTCAATGTAGTAGGCTTCCTCGCCCATTAAAAAATAAATAGGTGCTATTTTACCTCCTTTGATGTCAGTTATCAGCTGGTTTGTAGTATTCATTCAAAAAAAATTACCAAATTTGTAGTGTGCAAAATTTAAATTTCCCTACATATTCGTTCAGGCTCAAAAATAGCGAAAATAATACTCATATATTTGATGTTATTCGTAAAAAATTTGTGGTACTTCAACCAGAAGAATGGGTAAGACAGCATTGTATTCAATTTCTTATACAAGAAAAAAACTTCCCGATTTCTCTAATAAATGTTGAAAAAGTCGTTTTAATAAATGGTCTTAAAAAACGTTATGATATTGTAGTATATAATCCCAATGGAAGTTTAGCGCTCGTAGTAGAATGTAAAGCTCCGGAAGTAAAAATTACTCAAGCTACTTTCGATCAAATTGCGCGGTATAACCTTACACTAAAAGCGTCTTTTTTAATGGTTACCAACGGATTAAATCATTATTTTTGTACTATGAATCCTAATTTAGAAAGTTTTGAGTTTCTTGAAAGCCTTCCTAATTATAACACCCAACAAATTTGAAACTCGCTATTGTTATACTTAACTGGAATGGACAACAGTTATTAGAGACGTTTCTACCTTCTGTAGTTGATGACTCTGATGGGCACAGTATATATGTCATTGACAACGCCTCCACAGATACTTCTGTTTCATTTCTAGAAACACACTTCCCAAAGATACATTGCATAAAACTAGACTCTAATTTTGGATATGCAGCAGGCTACAACAAAGGCTTGGAGCAAATTAATGCAGATATTTTTTGTTTATTAAATTCAGATGTTGAAGTGACAAAAAACTGGTTAAAACCAATTTTAAACACCTTTAAAACTGAAATCAATACAGTTATTATACAACCCAAAATATTAGATTACCATCAAAAAAATAAGTTCGAATACGCTGGTGCTGGCGGAGGCTTTATTGACCAATTAGGATACCCTTATTGTAGAGGGCGAATCTTTGAGACTTTAGAAGAAGATCGTGGACAATACAACGACCAAAAAGACATCTTTTGGGCATCAGGAGCCTGCCTATTTATAAGAGCTAAAACCTTCAAAGAGTTAAGAGGATTTGATTCTAATTTTTTTTCCCACATGGAAGAGATTGACCTTTGTTGGCGTGCAAAAAACAGAGGGCTGACAGTGACTTATGTTGGAACATCAACTGTATATCATGTAGGAGGTGCAAGTTTAAAATCTTCTCACCCAAAGAAAACCTTTTTAAACTTTAGAAACAGCCTTTTCACATTAGTAAAGAACTCTAGTAAACCATTGCTTGTTGTCTTGCTTTTAAGACTGGTTTTAGACGGAATTGCAGGACTCCGTTTTTTGCTTCAAGCAAAACCAAAACATATCATAGCAATTATTAAGGCTCACGGAAGTTTTTATATATCGCTCCCCTATTTACTACAATTTAGAAATCAACATTCTAACAGAAAATCACATCAACAAATCCCTTCAATAGTATGGTCTTATTTTGTAAGAAATAATAAGTATTTTAATAAATTATAAAAAGTTGTATTAATCATGGTTTTAAATACAATAATTTTTTAATTTTACGTTTAAATAAAAACCCTAGAAAATGAAGAAAATTTATGTATTAGGAGTAACAGCACTCATGGTGCTAGCTTCATGTGGTGCAAACAAAGAATTAGTTGCTACTCAAGAAAAATTAAAAAATACTGAAGATTTATTAAACTCTGCAACTGTAAAGCTCAATAGCTGCCTGTCCGATAAAGCTGTTGCAGATGCAAACCTTACGGCTTTGAGAGACCAGTTGTTTGATTTAAGGAAAACTAACGACGCGTTGATTAGTAGTACAGAACAAATGACTATATTAACTTCTAAAGGAGCTGATAATTTAGAGAAAACCTTAGAAAGTCTTCAAGAAAGAGATTTAAAAATCAATCGTTTACAAGATGCTATTACCAAAAAAGACAGCATAACACTAGCGATTGTTTCAAGTTTGAAAAAATCGGTTGGAATAGATGATCCAGACATTGAAATAAATGTTGAAAAAGGAGTTGTTTTCATTTCCATTGCCGATAAGTTATTATTTAAAAGTGGAAGTTTCGTAGTTACTGAAAAAGCTAAAGGAGTTTTAGAGAAAGTAGCAAAAGTTATTAATGACAAACCCAATTTTGAAGCAATGATTGAAGGTCACACCGACAGTCGATCATATTCAAATGGAATTTTAGTTGACAATTGGGACTTGAGTGTGAAACGTTCTACATCAGTTATTCGAATTTTACAAGGGATGGGTGTTAATCCCGCTCAATTAATAGCTGCGGGACGCAGTAGCTATGTACCACTTACAGATAACGATACTGCCATGAACAGATCTAAAAACAGACGTACACGAGTAGTTGTACTCCCTAAAATTGATCAATTCTATGAAATGATTGAAAATGAGGTTAAACAACTTTCTGGTCAATAGGACGTTCAATCTAAAAATATTACAAAAGCCCACCGTTTTGGTTGGGCTTTTTATTTGAAAGCTAATCCCTTTATTTTATATTTGCTAAAAAGCTATAATTCCGCATAATGAAGATATCATACAACTGGTTAAAACAATTTATAAAAATAGATTGGACAGCAGAGAAAACATCTGAACTCCTCACAGATTTAGGTTTAGAAGTTGAAGGTTTAGAACCATTTCAATCTGTAAAAGGCGGATTAGATGGAATCGTTGTAGGACATGTTCTTAGCTGTGAGCAACACCCAAATGCTGATCGATTGCGCATCACAACGGTTGATATTGGGGCACATGTACCTCTTACTATTGTATGTGGAGCACCCAATGTGGCTACTGGTCAAAAAGTAGCCGTTGCTACTATAGGATCTACTCTATACACACCAGAAGGAGAAGCATGGACTATTAAAAAAGGTAAAATTCGTTGCGAAGAAAGTCACGGAATGTTATGTGCTGAAGATGAATTAGGTTTAGGAGCTTCTCATGAAGGAATTATGGTTTTGGAGGACTCTCTTGAAATTGGAAGTCCTTTGGCAAAACATTTTGACATAGAGAATGATATGGTGTTTGACATTGGATTAACTCCTAACCGTGCGGATGCCATGAGTCATTATGGAACTGCTAGAGACTTGATGGCTGGATTATCTCAACACGGTATTATTGCAAAACTAATAAGCCCATCTGTTAGTGTATTTCATGTAGATGACCGAAGTCTTAAAATTGATATTAATGTTGAAGATAAAACAAAAGCTCCTCGTTATTGTGGATTAACTATTTCTGACATTATTGTCAAAGACTCTCCTTTATGGCTACAAAACCGACTCAAAGCCATTGGGTTGAATCCAATTAATAATATTGTAGATGCTACAAATTATGTTCTACATGATTTAGGGCAACCCTTGCATGCCTTTGATGCAGACAGAATATCAGGAAAGAAAATTATCGTAAAAACAGTTAAATCAGGTACAAAATTTGTAACACTAGACGGAGTTGAACGGATACTTGATAAGGAGGATCTGATGATTTGTGATGCTGAAAAACCTCTTTGTATTGCAGGTATTTTTGGAGGAGAAAATTCTGGTGTTTCTAAAGAAACAAATTCAATATTTTTAGAAAGTGCATATTTTAATCCTGTTAGTGTTCGGAAATCTGCCAAAAGACATGGGCTAAATACAGATGCATCTTTCCGTTTTGAACGTGGTATTGATCCTAATATTACTAAATATGCCCTCAAAAGAGCCGCTCTACTAATATTAGAAATTTCAGGCGGGAGAATTACAAGTGATTTATTAGATGAATATCCTAACAAAATAGAAGATACACAAGTCTTACTTACCTTTGAAAATACCAATAAACTTATTGGAGAAGAACTCCCTAAGGAAACTATCAAAAGTATTTTAAGCGCTTTAGACATAAAAGTGAATAATGTAACTGAAAGCGGTTTGGGATTAACCATTCCAGCCTACAGAAATGATGTACAACGTGAGGTAGATGTAATTGAAGAAATTCTTAGAGTTTATGGCTACAATAATATTGAGAATACTAATAAATTAAATGCTTCAATTTCTAATACCTCTAAATACGAAAGCTATAAGGTTGAAAATATCATTGCAAATCAACTCGTTGGTCAAGGTTTCTATGAGATCATGAACAACTCATTGACTTCAGAAAAATATACAGACCTTAGCGAAAAACTTAAACATTCAAATGAGGTTAAAATATTAAACCCATTAAGCACAGATTTATCGGTAATGCGTCAATCTTTAATTTTTTCTGGCTTAGAATCTATTGCCTTTAATATCAATAGGCAACAAGCGGATCTAAAGCTTTTTGAATTTGGAAAAACCTATCATAATTTTGAAGCAAATAAAGAAGAATTTAATCACCTCTCTATCTTTGTAACTGGAAATAAATCTGAAAAACGCTGGAACAGTCAAGATACGGTTGTTGATTATTTCTATTTAAAAGGCTTGGTTACCGCAGTTTTTGAACGTTTAGGAATTCATAAACTTAAAAGTTCTCCTTTAAGCAATGATGTTTTTAGTGAAGGACAACAACTAAGTGTTGGGAAGCATAGTTTAGTGGAGTTTGGAAGTTTAAAAACCTCCATATTAAAACATTCTGGAATTTCTCAAAGCGTATTTTGTGCAAACTTTAATTGGGATAACTTACTTAAAGTCATCAATCAACAAACAATTAAATTTAAGGACATTTCTAAATATCCAGAAGTCAAACGCGATTTCTCCTTATTAATCAATGAAGACGTTACTTTCGAAAGTTTGTTTAAATTGGCAAAACAAACAGAAAATAACTTTTTAAAAGATATAAATCTATTTGATGTATATACAGGAGATAAATTAGTTGAAGGCAAAAAAAGTTATGCTGTAAGTTTCACTCTACAAGATAAAAATAAAACGCTCACTGATGTTCAAATTGACAAAATTATGTCAAAAATCCAAAAGCGTTTTGAATCCGAATTAAATGCTGAATTGCGTTAATTATCCTTCTTTAGAAGCCAAATAACGTTCTGCGTCTAGAGCAGCCATACATCCAGTTCCTGCTGCTGTAACCGCTTGTCTGTACACGTGGTCTGCAGCATCCCCGCTCACAAAAACTCCTTCAACATTCGTTTTTGATGATCCTGGGGTATTGATGATATAACCTGTTTCATCCAAGTTCAAAAACCCTTGAAAAATATCCGTATTAGGTTTATGGCCAATGGCCACAAAAAAACCAGTAGCTGGAATTTCAATCACGGCTTTGGTTTGGTTATTTATGGCACGAACCCCTGTGACTACTTGTCCATCCCCTAAAACTTCATCTGTTTCTGTATTAAATAATATTTCAATATTTTCTGTATTTATGACACGATTGGCCATAATTTTTGAAGCTCTAAATTCATCACGACGAACCAACATAGTAACCTTTGTACAAAGCTTCGATAAATAATGAGCTTCCTCACAAGCAGAATCACCTGCTCCCACAATGACCACTTCTTGATTTCTGTAAAAGAACCCATCACAAACAGCACAAGCTGAAACCCCGCCACCAAGTTTTAAATATTTTTGTTCCGACTCTAAGCCTAGGTACTTAGCAGTAGCGCCAGTAGAAATAATAATTGTTTCACAATGAATTTCTTTTGCACCATTGATCCAAACTTTATGAATTGGACCAGAAAAATCGACTTTAGTCACCCATCCATCTCTTACGTCTGTGCCAAAACGTTCTGCTTGCGCTTGCAATTCTAACATCATAGCAGGCCCAGTGATCCCATCTGGATAACCTGGAAAATTTTCAACCTCATTGGTTGTTGTTAATTGACCTCCAGGTTGAGTTCCTTGATATAACACAGGAAACATATTGGCACGTGCCGCATAGATTGCAGCTGTATAGCCCGCAGGACCAGAACCAATAATTAAACATTTAACAGACTCTATAGTATCAGACATAATTTAAAATTTAGTTTACAAAAGTAGTCGTTTTAACCAAAATTATAGCGGGAAGTTATTAACAGTTATTAATAGAATGTAGGTTAATTAATATTATTCCTTGATAATAAAAAAACAGTAAAATAATCTTAACTTTGTTTGGAACTCAAAAACATGCGTTATGTTGATTATTGGAATTGGTGGTGGAACAGGAAGTGGAAAAACAACAGTAGTAAATCAAATTTTATCCGAATTTCCAGCCGGCGAAGTTCAAGTAATTTCCCAAGACTCCTATTATAAAGACACTTCCCATTTATCCTTTGAAGAACGTTGTGAAATTAATTTTGATCACCCAAAATCCATTGATTTTAAACTTCTTAAAACCCATCTAAAAGCCTTAAAGAATGGCGAAAACATTAAACAACCTGTATACTCCTTTAAAACCCATAACCGTACTGGTGAAACCACAATTACTGAACCCAAAAAAGTAGTAATTGTAGAAGGGATATTAATTCTGTCTGACACAAAATTGCGATCTCTATTTGATATAAAAATATTTGTTCATGCAGATAGTGATGAACGCTTAATGCGACGTTTGAAAAGAGATATTGCCGAACGTGGTAGAAATTTAGATGAAGTTCTAGAACGTTACCAAACAACCCTAAAACCTATGCATCAACAATTTATTGAACCTATGAAAGCGTTTGCAGATATTATTATTCCTAACAATCATTACAATACAGTAGCAGTCAATGTAGTGAAATCAATTATAAATGAACAACTCTAATGTTAAAGAAGTCCACCTTTTTCTTGAAATTCTTGAAACCATTTAAAAATATTTATTTAATTATTTTAATTATTTATATTGTGTGGATGATCGTTTTTGATGCGAATTCATGGCTAATTCATTCCGATTTAAATGATGATATTAAGTCATTAGACTCTAAAATTGAATTTTATAATAATGAGATTGAAAAAGATAAATTAGAAATCAATACTCTAAATTCAACTGATGGGATTGAGAAATATGCGCGTGAGCATTATAAAATGAAAAAAGAAAATGAAGTTGTTTACATTATTGAAGACTCTGATAGTTTAAAAGTTAAAGAAAATGAGTAAATCAAATCTTTTTCAAAATTTTGAATCTCTTTCTGCTAAAGCGTGGAAACAAAAAATTCAATTTGAATTAAACGGAAAAGATTTTAATGACCAACTTGTTTGGAACTCTATTGAAGGAATTGATGTGAAACCTTTCTATCATTCTGAAACATATTCTAAAGCACCTAAAACACAACACAACGCTTCAAACTGGAAAATTGGACATTCAATTTATGTAAATTCTATCGAAAAAAGTAACAGTCACGCTTTGAAATTATTAGACAATGGTGTTGAAAGTTTACATTTTATAATTCCTAAAGATACTATTTCAGTCGAGGCACTTCTAAAAAATATTGACACTTCTGAAGTGCCTATTTATTTTGAGCCTTTATTTCTTTCCGAAAAATTCATCAAACTCATTCAGGCTTTTTCTCTAAAGAATAAAACTATATTTTACATCTTACAAGACCCGATCGGAAAATTGGCCCGAACCGGAAATTGGTATGAAAATCTAAAAACAGATTTACACACACTAAAAAAGACAATTTTATTAGGGGATAACTTAAAAAGTGTAATTTCTGTTGATTTGGGACTTTTTCAGAATGCAGGAGGCAGCATGATTCAACAACTGGCCTATACCCTATCCCAAGCCAATGAATATCTTAATTTATATGATGACACCTCCATAAAATCCGTAGTTTTCAAAGTTTCTGTAGGAAGTAATTATTTTTTTGAAATAGCGAAACTACAAGCATTACGAGTTTTGTGGCAAAGTCTTACAAAAGAATATGGTCTTTCGATAAACTGTCATATACTTACCCAACCCAGCAGACGCAACAAAACAATATATGATTACAACATTAATATGTTGCGAACTACTACAGAGTGTATGAGTGCCATTCTTGGAAGTAGTAATACGATCATTAATATGCGTTACGACCACTTATACCATAAGGACAATGAATTTGGGGATCGTTTGTCAAGAAATCAATTATTAATTCTCAAAAATGAAAGTTATTTTGATGCCGTTTCTAACCCTACTGATGGAGCTTATTATATTGAAACACTGACCCAACAAATAGCACAAAAATCATTAGATTTATTTAAAGAGATTGAAAAACAAGATGGATTTTTAAAACTACTTAAAGAAGGAATAGTTCAAGGCAAACTTAAGGAGCATGCCCAAAAAGAGCAACTTTTATACGATGAAGGAACCGAAGGTCTTTTGGGAACTCATTTTCAACAAAACACTTTGGATTCAATGAAATCTGATTTAGAACTTTATCCTTTTGTAAAACATCAAGCAAGAAAAACTCTGCTAGAACCCATTATTCCGCGAAGAATTTCTGAAGAAATTGAACAAAAACGGTTGAAAAATGAGTAGAAAAAAAGTTCAACATATTGTTTTAGAAGGAGTGAAATCAAAATCTCCTATAAGAAAACCGTTTGAAACTGCGGAAAATATCCCAATACAATCAAATTATTCAAAAGAAGATACAGATACTTTAAAGCACCTGAACTTTGGCGCGGGGACTGCTCCATTTTTAAGAGGGCCTTACAGTACAATGTTTGTACAGCGTCCATGGACAATACGACAATACGCTGGGTTTTCAACCGCTGAAGATAGTAATGCTTTTTACAAAAAAAATTTAAAAGCAGGTCAAAAAGGTCTATCTGTCGCATTTGATTTACCAACGCACCGAGGGTACGACAGTGATCACGAACGGGTTGTGGGTGATGTTGGAAAAGCTGGTGTAGCAATCGATTCTGTCGAAGATATGAAATTGTTATTTGAAGACATTCCACTGGATGAAATGAGTGTTTCTATGACAATGAACGGGGCTGTATTGCCAATTATGGCATTTTACATAGTAGCCGCTGAAGAACAAGGGGTTGAAATGGACCAACTAAACGGCACCATCCAAAATGATATTTTAAAAGAGTTTATGGTGCGTAACACCTATATCTATCCGCCTGAAGCATCCATGAAAATTGTTTCTGATATATTTGAGTTCACCAGTAAAAAGATGCCGAAATTTAACAGTATTAGCATTTCTGGATATCATATGCAAGAGGCCGGTGCAACAGCCGATATAGAACTCGCTTACTCTTTAGCTAACGGGCTAGAATACATTCGAAAAGGTTTAGATGCAGGTTTGGAAATTGACTCCTTTGCACCACGACTGTCTTTTTTCTGGGGGATTGGAATGAATCACTTTATGGAAATAGCAAAACTTCGAGCTGCTCGCATGTTGTGGGCAAAAATTGTTCAGAAGTTTAATCCTAAAAACCCTAAATCATTAGCACTAAGAACCCATTGTCAAACTAGTGGCTGGAGCTTAACAGAGCAAGATCCTTTTAATAATGTGAGTAGAACATGTATTGAAGCTGCTGCTGCTGTTTTTGGTGGCACTCAAAGCTTGCATACAAATGCATTGGATGAAGCTATTGCCTTACCGACTGATTTTTCAGCTAGAATTGCTAGAAACACTCAACTATACCTTCAAAAGGAAACCCACATTACAAAAACAGTAGATCCCTGGGCAGGAAGCTATTACATAGAAACACTCACCCACGAAATAGCTGAAAAAGCTTGGAGTCACATTCAAGAAGTTGAAAAATTAGGCGGCATGACAAAGGCCATAAAGTCTGGAGTGCCAAAACTAAGAATAGAAGAGGCTGCGGCTCGGAAACAAGCCCGAATAGATTCTGGTCAAGACACTATAGTTGGAGTGAATAAATACAAGCTTACAGACGAAGATGAGTTACATATTTTAGAAGTTAACAACGAACTTGTTCGTACACAACAATTGGCACGCTTAAAACACACTAAAACCCAACGGAATTCAAAAAATGTAAAGGCGGTTTTAGAAAAATTAACAAAGGTGGCAGCAAACGGAAGTGAAAATTTGTTAGCTTTAGCGATAGAAGCGGCCAAACTCCGTGCGACTCTAGGTGAAATAAGCCATGCGCTCGAACAACAATTTGGAAGGTATAAGGCAGAAATTAAAACATTTTCAGGGGTGTATAGTAAAGAAATAAAAAATGATTCCTCATTTGAGAAAGCTAAGAAATTGACAAATAACTTTGCAAAATCTGAAGGGCGACGTCCTCGAATCATGATTGCTAAAATAGGTCAAGATGGACACGATCGTGGAGCAAAAGTAGTTGCAACTGGTTATGCAGACTTAGGATTTGATGTTGATATTGGCCCTCTTTTTCAAACGGCTGAAGAAGCTGCTAAGCAAGCAGTTGAAAACGATGTCCATGTTTTAGGGGTCTCTTCATTAGCTGGGGGTCATAAAACACTGGTTCCAAGAGTTATTGAAGCTCTAAAATCATACGGTAGAGAGGATATTATGGTGATCGTGGGTGGCGTGATTCCTAAACAAGATTATCAATATTTGTTCGATGCGGGGACCGTTGCTGTATTTGGTCCTGGCACAAAAATTAGCGAAACGGCTATAACTGTGTTGGATATATTAATAAATTAATTATATTTATACCATACTTAACCAAATCAAGCTTTAGGTAAGTTGCTAATGAAATCCCAAATCTCATATGCCACTATCAAAAGTCATTGCAATCGCAAATCAAAAAGGAGGTGTTGGCAAAACAACAACTGCCATCAATCTTTCTTGTGCCTTAGGCATTTTAGAGCAAAATGTCTTACTGATAGATGCAGATCCACAGGCAAATGCAACTTCAGGTTTAGGAATTCTCACAAAAGACATTAAATACTCTATTGTCAACCTTTTTAAGGGTGATGAAAATACTAATCAGTGTGTTTTAAAAACACACAGTCCGAATCTTAAAATCATTCCTGGGTCGATCAAACTTGCAGAAATTGAAATCAATATTAATAACCCTTCTTAAATCGTTTAAAAATAGCTTTAAATAGTTTAAAAGATGAATTTGATTATATCATCATTGATTGTTCCCCGTCCCTAGGCTATTTGACTTTAAGTGCATTTGTAGCTGCCAACTCCATCATCATTCCCGTACAATGTGAGTTTTTTGCATTAGATGGGTTGAGGAAATTATTAGCATCCATTAAGAGTATTCGAAAATCCTTTAATAATCACTTAACGGTTGAAGGTATATTAATGACAATGTATGATAAACGCTTAAGTCATAATAGTTACATTATCAATGAGTTAAAGAAAAATATTAAAGGATTTAATATTTAAGACCGTTATCAGTAGAAACGTGAGTTTAAGCGAAGCTCCGAGTTTTGGAACCAGTGTTTTTAATTATAAAGTAAATAGTGAAGGCTCTACAAACTACCTCAATCTATCCCGTGAAATTATGAAAAACCAAACTTTGACCAAGCAAAAATCTCTGGGTAAAAAAATGCCTCAAATTCTAAAAGACACAGAAGAGCGTCTTGCACTTGACCAAACCACTCATGAACGTAATTTAGATGATTATAAAACATTTTCATTAAAAGACAAGAACTTTGAAAAACTAATCGGATGGACAAGAAATGAAGTCATTGACCAATTAGGATTGGTATGCAATGACATACATTCTGATGTATGGATGTACCACATTAACGATAAAGTAAGTCTTTTTAAGAAAAACTATCTGTATATCTATTTTGTTAAAAATAAAGTTAACCAAATTAAATCTAGACGATTCAAATTCAGTTGAAAACTTGATTAAAATCTTAAACAAATTGGTTTTTATTCCTCGTAATTAATTGTATTTTTACGTTATAAAAATAAATCATTAATGGGAAAACTCATTGCTATAGCAAATCAAAAAGGAGGCGTTGGAAAAACAACAACAACGGTGAATCTGGCTGCTTGTTTAGGAGTTTTAGAAAAAAAAGTATTATTGATTGATGCTGACCCCCAGGCTAATGCTTCTTCTGGTCTTGGAATCGATGTCGAAGCAGTGACTCTTGGAACCTATCAGTTATTAGAACACAATTGTACGGCAGAAGAAACCATTCAACACACCACCGCTACAAATGTCGATATCATTCCTGCTCACATTGATTTGGTTGCCATAGAAATTGAATTGGTAAATATGGACAAACGAGAATATATGCTCAAACAAGCTATTGAATCTGTAAAATCCAAATATGATTACATACTTATTGATTGTGCACCCTCTTTAGGATTGTTAACTCTAAATGCATTAACAGCCGCAGATTCAGTAATTATTCCGATTCAATGTGAATATTTTGCTCTAGAAGGCTTAGGGAAATTATTAAACACTATTAAAAGTGTACAAAAAATACATAACGAACAATTGGATATTGAAGGATTATTACTCACAATGTATGATTCTCGATTGCGACTTTCCAATCAGGTAGTTGAAGAAGTACAAAGCCACTTTACTAACATGGTTTTTAAAACTATTATTCAGCGCAACGTACGACTCAGTGAAGCCCCTAGTCACGGTGAAAGCATAATTTATTATGACGTAAATAGTAAAGGTGCTACAAATTACTTAAGTTTGGCTAAAGAAATCATCAGTAAACAGTTAATATAATGGCCAAAGCTATTAAAAAACAAGCCTTAGGACGCGGACTTTCTGCTCTTTTACAAGATCCAAAAAAGGAAACAACTGTTGGAAACAACAACAGTAGTCACATGGCAGGGACGATCATAGAATTAGAACTAGCTTCAATAGAGGTCAATCCGTTTCAACCCCGAACACAATTTAAAGAAGAGGCCATCCGCGAGTTAGCGTCTTCTATACAAGAATTGGGAGTGATTCAACCTATAACTGTACGTAAAACAAAAGACAATACATTTCAATTGGTTTCTGGAGAGCGACGTTACAGAGCTTCAAAATTATTAGATTTAAAAACAATTCCAGCCTACATAAGAGTTGCAAACGATCAAGAAGCTCTAGAAATGGCCTTGGTCGAAAATATTCAACGACAAGATTTAGATCCTATCGAAATTGCTTTGAGCTACCAACGGTTGATTGAAGAAATCCAACTGACTCAAGAACAAATGAGTCAACGCGTTGGAAAAAAAAGATCTACAATTGCAAATTATTTACGACTTCTAAAACTAGACCCTTTAGTTCAAACAGGAATGCGGGATGGTTTTATAAGTATGGGACATGGAAGAGCCATCGTCAATATAAATTCTCATGTAGATCAAATAGCCGTTTACAAAGAAATTATTACTAACAAATTATCCGTTCGAGATACTGAAACTCTAGTTAAAAACTACAACACCCCAAGACCATCTAAAACATCGGAACAAAAAAAACTTCCTGATTTTGTTGAAAATAGTATTGAAAAAATAGCGACTTACTTTGGGCATAAAATTGACGTGAAAATGGGGAAAAAGGGAACTGGAAAAATACTTATCCCGTTTCACTCTAAAGAAGATTATGATCGCATCTTAAAATTATTTAAAAAGTGATATACAGGCATTGGATCGTTATATTTTTTTGTGCATTTTCGATAGCTAATTTTGCTCAAAATAAAGAAAACACTCAAGATTCTTTAAAAACTGAGGTTTATAAGCCAGTGGTTATGGATCCTTTAGCTCCTTCAAAAGCTGCCTTCTATTCCGCTATACTACCAGGACTTGGTCAGGCAGTCAATAAGAAATATTGGAAAATTCCAATTGTATACGCTGCATTAGGAACTAGTATCTACCTTTATATGGATAACGACAGGAATTATAAACGTTATAGAAAAGCTTATAAGAGACGTTTATCTGGATTTACAGATGATGAGTTTTATGGAGAAGGAAGCATTCCGCTTTTATCAAACGAGGCCCTTATTCGTGCCCAACAAACGTTGAGACGAAATAAAGAATTATCCTTGTTAATCACCATCGGGCTTTATGCCTTAAATATTATAGATGCCAATGTGGATGCCCACTTACTTCAATACAATGTAGATAAAAATTTAGCAGTCAACCCATTTGTTGACTTCGATACACCTGATACATCCGCTCAACTTGGGTTGTCAATCAACTTTAATTTTTAAAATGAAAATAGCACTTTTAGGATATGGTAAAATGGGCAAGGTAATTGAAAAAATTGCTTTAAATCGAGGACATGAAGTCACCTTAAAAATAGACAAAGACACCGCTCCGTATGACATTACCTCAGTGGATGTCGCGATTAATTTCAGTACTCCAGATTCAGCAGTCGAAAATATTAGAATTGCCCTTGAAAATAAAATTCCTGTTATTTCTGGAACCACTGGATGGTTGTCTGAACTGGAAACTATGAAAACATTGTGTAACACTCATAACAGTGCATTTATATACGCTTCTAATTTTAGTTTAGGAGTCAATATTTTCTTTGAACTTAATAAACATTTAGCAAAAATGATGAAAAACCTAACGGACTATTCGGTAGACCTTGAAGAAATTCATCACACTCAAAAACAAGATGCACCATCTGGGACCGCCATCACACTCGCTGAAGGAGTTTTAGAGAACAGTGCTTACGATTCTTGGGGGTTGGCGCCCGTGGAAGAATCTGGTAAAATAGCAATTACTTCCAAACGCGTCGACGCTGTTCCAGGAACTCATACGGTAAACTATGATTCTGAAGTAGATTCTATTGCCTTAACTCATACCGCCCATAACAGAGAGGGATTTGGACTGGGAGCCGTGGTTGCAGCCGAATGGATCCTCGGAAAAACAGGTGTATTCACAATGAATGACGTGTTAAACATAGGTTAAACTACTGTGTTCAAATCGCTTTAACCTATAAATTTGACAAAATAACTTAAAATATTATGACTTTATCTCAATGGTTTATTTTTTTCTTAGCAATTCAGCTGATCCATGGATTGGGCACTTGGAAACTATATGTTAAGGCAAATCGGAAGGCATGGGAAGCATTCATACCAGTTTATAATGGTATTATCTTAATGAAAATACTGAACCGTCCAACTTGGTGGATTGCCTTATTATTTTTACCAGTGATCAGTTTAATTATGCTGATCATTATATGGGTAGAAACCGCTCGAAGCTTTGGGAAAAACACAACAACAGACACCGTTTTGTCAATCTTAACCTTGGGATTTTATAGTTATTATCTAAACTACTTTACGGATGTAAAACATATAAAAGACAGAAGCTTAAAGCCTAAATCTAATTCGGGAGAATGGACGAGCTCTATATTGTTTGCAGTAGTGGCTGCGACCATTGTTCACACCTATTTTCTTCAACCCTATGTCATTCCTTCGTCGTCTCTAGAAAAATCATTGTTAGTCGGAGATTTTTTAATTGTGAGTAAAATGCACTATGGCCCTCGAGTCCCGATGACCACTATTGGACTTCCTATGGTTCATGATACAATTCCAGTATTGAACAAAAAGTCTTATTTATTTAGTGATCAAATTGAAAAACAAAGCACTTCTTTAAAAAGTAGATTTCAACTCCCTTATTTACGGATTCCGGGTTGGGAAAAAATTGAGCGTAATGAGATCGTCGTTTTTAATCAACCGGCAGATACACTGCTAGATATGAATGACTTTAGACCTGATAGAAATTACTACAAACCTATCGATAAAAAGACCAATTTGGTAAAACGCTGTGTGGCGATTGCAGGAGATACGCTCGAAATTAGAGATGGCTTTGTGTATATCAATGGAATTCAAAATAAACTTCCAGACCGTGCAAGATTGCAATTTAGTTATGAAGTGATTTTAAAACCTGGGAAAAGATTTGAAAATAGTATCCTAGAACAGTTAAAGACACGCTATGATATTACCGATGGTATCTATGCACAAGGCAACAAAATTATTGTTCCAGCTGCATCATATGAAGCTGTCAGAGTCTTTAAGAACCACCCAAGTGTCGCAACAATCATACGCTACATCGAACCAAAAGAGCAAGCAGATACTGCATTATTCCCACAAGATCCAAGTTATGATTGGAACCGCGATTTTTTCGGTCCTCTTTACATTCCTGAAGAAGGAAAAACAATGGAGCTTACTTTAAAAAATCTACCTGTTTACAAACGACTTATCACAGAATACGAAGGAAATTCAATTTCTACAAAAGGAAATCAAATTTTCATCAACGGACAACTTTCTAATTCATATACTTTTAAACAAAACTATTATTGGATGATGGGTGACAATCGTCACAATTCAATTGATGCCCGTGCTTGGGGATTTGTGCCTTTTAACCATGTGGTTGGGAAACCAGTATTTATTTGGATGAGTTGGAATTCCAACGGAAAAGGTTTTAACAAAATACGCTGGGAGCGCTTGTTCTCAACCGTTCATGCCGATGGCGAACGCAAGTCATACTTTATACATTTTTTAATCCTATTGGCAGGATGGATTGGTTTTAGTAAATGGCGTAAAAGAAAAAAAGCAACGGTCTAATATCTCTTTATGGCGCTGCTTTATCCGACGTATTTTCCAAACATTGCTTGTTATATAGTGATGGCTCAATCAGAAAAAGTCGTGTTTGAAGTACAGGATTCCTATCAAAAACAAACCTATAGAAACCGTTGTTATATCTACGGAGCTAATGGAAAGCTTAGTCTTAATATTCCTGTTCATTTCTCACAAAACAACAGACAAAATACAGATGAAATAGAGATTGATAACATTTCAAAATGGCAATCCATACACTGGAAATCTATTGAAAGTGCCTATAAAACTTCACCTTTTTTTGAGTTTTATGAGGATGAATTTAAAGAACTATTTGAAACACCAAAAGAGTTTCTTTTAGATTTTAATTTGGAATGTATTGCTGTCATTAATAGCTGTTTGGGTATAAATCCTGTTATATCTAATTCTGTTCAGTTTTTAAAAACCAACACAGAATCTGACTATCGATTTTTAGTCAATGCACGAAAAGAATCTAAAATTGATACGACTGCCTATATTCAAGTCTTTCAAGAAAAACACGGGTTTATAAACAATTTAAGCATTTTAGATTTATTGTTTAACGAGGGCCCAAATGCTATAAGTTATTTAAAAAACCATCCCATCACTTTTTAAAATATGCTTCAAGGGTTGGTTCATTATGGCATTCATTTTATTGCTCCCTTAGGGATCGTGTTTTTATTCTATAGAAAAGAATGGTTCAAGACCTATGCTATTTTTTTGAGTACTTTTCTAATTGACCTCGATCATTTACTCGCCACACCCCTGTTTGACCCCAACCGTTGTAGCATCGATTTTCATCCCCTTCACACATACGTTGCAATAGGAATATATATATGTTTATTAATTCCCTCAAAAACTCGTTTGATTGGAATAGGACTTTGTATTCATATCCTCGCCGATAGCTGTGATTGTTTATTTATGTAACATCAACTCGCTAAGAAGTGGGAAATGATCAGAATAAGGAATCGTGTAGTTTTTGAATGTGATAGAAGAAAAACTTTGATCTGCTAAAATGAAGTCTATACGAACAGGAAAATATTTAAAATCAAAGGTACTTCCAAAACCAGTACCTGAAGCTTCAAAAGTATCCTGTAAATCTCCTTTTAAAATTCTATAAACATATGAATAAACAGTGTTATTAAAATCACCACACATCAATACCTTGTAAGGTGACTTTGCGACATGATTAGCAACCATTTCGGCTTGATATTGTTGGGCATTAAAAGTAGTTTCTAAACGCTTGAGTAACTTGTTGGATTGCTTAGAGTCGAGTGTCTCTACTCCTACATTAGCATCAATTCCAGAGGATTGAAGGTGCACATTATATAGACGTACTGTATCTGTCTCTATGAGTAAATCAGCATAGATAGCACTGTTAGCAGAATTCGGGAAATCGATATAGCCAGAATTCACAATTTTATAGGCAGATAAAATAGCGAGTTCTGATTTGTTTTTGGCAGGGTTGGTTTGATGTTTGTATGGATAGGATTTAAAATCCAAATCCGTACTTGAATCATACTCTTGAAAACACAAGATATTAGGAGATTCCTCTAACACAAACTCCTGAATTTTAGTAGGGATGGTTTTGTCATCAATCCAATTATACACATTGAACAAGCGTACATTGTAACTCATGATCGAAAACGTATCTTCTGATTTTAAAGTTGACTCCGATGAAAATTTATAGAATGACAAAACATGGTTATAGCCCAGCACCAACACTAAAAGCGAAAGGATCAATTGTTTTTTAAGTTTGATAAGCCAATAGACTGTAAAAAGTATATTTAAGACAATCAATAAGGGAACGGTTAAACTAAGGGTAGAAATTAGTGCATAAGATTTTGGTGGCACATATGTCAAGCCATAAAATAAGAGCAGTAAAAGAGCTACCACTGAATTTATCAGAAATATAAACTTATTAAGAAGGTTTAAGTTTTTCAAATCGTTCTATTTTCCAGCACGGAATAAAAAATCCTTTTCTGCTTGGGTTAAACTTTCATAACCACTTTTACCAATTTTATCTAAAATAAGGTCTATTTGCTTTTGATGTGTAAATTTATCAAACCCTTCCTTTTTCTTACCGGCAAAAGAAGTTTTTTTCTTCTTGTGAACTGTTTTCAGTGGGGCTGTCGACCTTAAGAAATAGGCTGTGATTTTATCAATAAACTCCCCAATATCTGTCCCTTTCTGGAATTGTATTGCATAAAAATAGCCTAACATATATCCACCAAAGTGTGCGACCGACCCCCCTGAGTTTAGAGAAAAAAGGCTAGGAATATTAAACAGAACAATTGCAATCCCAAGATATTTTAATGGAAATTGAAAAGTGAAAAGTCGCACTTCTTTATTGGGTAAATAAGCACATAGAAAAATGATGATAGCACCTACCCCAGCAGAAGCACCAACTAAAGACCCTACTGTATTTAAAATGCCTGAGGGAAATAAATTATATACCAATACAAAAGCAAAACCACCAGATAAGATGCCTAATATATATACTTTAAATGAAAGATCTTCTTTAAATAAATTTGAAAACGAACGCCCGAAGAAATATAAAACTACCATATTAAAAAACAAATGAACAAAACTATTATGGATAAAACCATACGTTAGCAGTGCCCATGGTTTTGAAAGCACGTCCGAAAACGACTTTGAGAGCGATAGCCATTCTAGATTCTCAACAACTTGAACTTTTAGAGCTATAAAACTGACAAGAAACACTACCACATTTGCCACAATAATTTTTTCAAATACATTGAGTCTTGATAATTTTTCTCTAATATCTTGATTTAGACTTGTCATTAATTCCAACGGTATTTATCGAATTGATTTTTCTTCCAGAAGTACATCAGCAAAAAACCAGTGACTGCACCTCCAATATGAGCAATATAAGCGGTATTGCTAGGACTAAAAATAGAGACTCCAGTAAAAGCAGAAAACAAGTCTAGAGCAATGATTCCAGGGATAAAATATTTCGCCTTGATTGGAATTGGTAAAAAGAGCATCATCAATTCGGCATTGGGATTGAGCATACCAAAAGCAACCAAAACGCCCATAATAGCTCCTGAAGCTCCAACCATTGAACCGTTGCTTATAACGTTTAAATCAAAGAACATCCGGAAAGATTCTTCAGTTAATTGACTCATACTAAATCTATAATCGGACATCAGTGGTTCTAACTTGGATACTAAAACTTCACCTCTAAACATATTATCACTTATGATATTCAGACTAGAAGCCTCTCTTATAAAATCAAAAGAAAACCCAAATGATTGTAAGTCACTTATCAGGGGGTAAACTTGAACGTAATACACCAAAAAAGTTAAGGCTACTGCCCCTAAACCAGATGAAAGATAAAAGATTAAAAATTTTCTTTGACCAAACACACGCTCTACTGCCGTTCCAAACATCCATAGCGCAAGCATATTAAACAATAAATGCTGAAAACCTCCATGCATAAACATATGTGTAAATACTTGCCATGGCATAAAATTATCATTCAACGGATAGAAGAGAGCTAATAAACCATAAAATAAATCTTTATTACCCAGTAAGTAAGTTCCTAAAAACACAATAATATTGATGATAAGAAGATGCTTAACGATGGGAGTTATTTGACGCATATTAATTGAATTTTTTATCGAGTTCTTCAACCTTTAAGGTTGTGAAAACTGTTTTGTTAGAAGGAGAAATTGCAGGCTCTTTACAAGAAAACAAGGTGTTTAAGATGTGCTCTTGTTCTTCGCGTTCTAATTTTTTTCCGTTTTTTATCGCTAAACTTTTAGCCAGTGACTTAGACAATAAATCACTAAGACTAAAGTTCACATCGGGAACTTCATGTTCGATATCGTGAATGAGTTGCTCAAAAACAATATGTACTTCAGATTCTTTGACACCAACTGGAACCCCTGTAAGTTCTATGTTTTCATCTGTAAACGAAGAAAATACAAAACCTGTAGTTTCTAAAGCCTGCTGAAGATCTTTTAATATGGTATTATCTGATTTTGAAAATTTGAGCTGTAAAGGAAATAACAACTGTTGACTGACTGCTTCATTCACTGTCGTTTTTCGAAGAAATTCTTCATATAAAATACGTTCATGTGCTCGGTTCTGGTCAATAACAAGCATTCCAGATTTAATTGTATTGATGATGTATTTGTTATGTAATTGAAATGTTTTGTGTGACTTTTGTTCCGTACTATCGTCAAAAATAGACGAAGTCATTTCATCAGATTCGTAATTAACTTGACTAAAGCTATCTGGGTTTGATTTGGATTCCAAACCAACATACAGTCCTTCCCATGCGTCAGATGCAGGTTTGGAATGCGAAGGTGAAGAGGAATGAGAATTAGAAAATGGATTGAATGTTCTATCGACTTCAACTTTTGGGTGTACCGTTTGCCCATTGTCAAATCCGTAAGGGGTGTCTAAATTTTTATCGCGATCAAAATCTAGCACTGGTGCAATACTAAATTGACCTAAACTGTGCTTAACAGCTGCTCTTAGAATTGCATAGATGGTTTGTTCGTCATCAAATTTGATTTCTGTTTTCGTAGGATGAATATTGATGTCTATACTTTTTGGATCGACTTCTAAGTTTAAAAAGTAACTAGGATGTTTTCCGGGTTGAAGGACGCCTTCAAAAGCGGCTGATATGGCATGATTTAGGTAGGGACTCTTAATGTACCGATTGTTTACAAAGAAGAATTGCTCTCCTCTAGATTTCTTTGAATATTCTGGTTTGCCAACAAATCCCGAGATGGTTAAAACTTCTGTTGTTTCGTCAACAGGGACAAGTTTTTCATTGGTTTTTCCACCAAATGTACTCACAATACGTTGTCTAAAATTTCCTTTTAATAAATTAAACAAATCGCTTCCGTTATGATACATAGAAAAACGGATCGATGGGTGGGCTAATACGACTCTGTGAAATTCGTCAATGATATGACGTAATTCGACAGTATCAGACTTTAAGAAATTACGTCTTGCAGGAATATTAAAAAATAAATTCTTAACGGCAACAGATGATCCATTGGGCGTTGCCACCACTTCTTGCGAGGTAAAAACACTACCCTCCACAGACAAATGTGTTCCTAATTCGTCAGAAGCTTGTTTGGTTTTCATTTCCACATGAGCTATGGCAGCAATACTTGCTAAGGCCTCACCTCTAAACCCTTTGGTGTGGAGATTGAATAAGTCATCCGCAACTTTAATCTTTGAAGTAGCATGACGTTCAAAACTTAAACGGGCATCGGTCACACTCATTCCTTTTCCATCATCGATAACCTGGATCAGTGTCTTACCCGCATTTTTGATGAGGAGTTTTACTGAAGTAGCACCAGCATCAATCGCATTTTCAAGGAGTTCTTTCACTACCGAAGCAGGGCGTTGTACAACTTCACCAGCTGCTATTTGATTAGCAACGTGATCGGGTAACAATTGAATGATATCTGCCATGTATTAGAAAAATATACTTAAATCAAAATCTATAATCCAAAGAAATACAAATATTAAAATTAAAATTATTATGAAAACTCTTCGGTTCGCTAAGGAATTGGGATTAGTTTTTAGGTCGTCTATTGCATTGTTAAACTTGCTTTTAAGATTTGTTTTTTCGATGGTAACTCTATGATCGTCAAATTTATGTTTTATTTCAAAAGGGCTTCTCTCACTCTTATAAAAGCGAGGTGTATAATTATACCTTTTGTTTTTTTTTATTTTAAATATGCCCATGACGAAACTCTATATGGTGTCCAGTATGTAGATTCCTATCAACAAAAGGACGCATGCAATTAAAAGCCAAGTTAATGAAAAACCTGACGATTTTCTAGTAGATTTAAGACGAAAACGTTCTTTATTTGAAGTAGAATTGTCTGACAACATAGACTTCGAAGATGTTCTTAACTTAAATTTCCTGGTTTTTCTAAATATCAAATGTTGTAAATTTTGAGACTTTTCAAAAATACTTAAATCTGTAAAATCAAAAACAAATCGCAGTAAAAATTATCAACAGTTGTTGGTTTTATAACGTATGACTCAAATGTGCCATCTTAATGGCTGTAATGGCAGCCTCCACCCCTTTATTTCCATGTATTCCTCCCGAACGATCTATGGATTGTTGAAGGTTGTTATCAGTTAACACACAAAAAATAACGGGTATTTCATGAAGGACATTTAAATCTTTAATCCCTTGTGTCACCCCTTCGCACACAAAATCAAAATGCTGGGTTTCACCTTTAATGACACTTCCAATAGCAATCACAACATCTACTAGTTGTTGTTGCATCTTTTTAGCTCCATAAATGAGTTCAAAACTCCCAGGAACGTAAATAGTTTTAATGTTGGTTTCAGCTACACCACAATCTAATAAAGCATCTACAGCACCTTTAAGCAAGCCTTCCGTAATGGTTGGGTTCCACTCAGAAACAACAATCCCAAACCGAAATTGTGTCGCGTCTGGGAGTGTCGTTGGATCGTAATTAGATAAGTTTGTGTTTTCCGTAGCCATAATTAGTTGATCGCGGCTTCCGCTTTACCGATAAAAACATCAATGTCTTTAGCCTCGGTACTTTCTGGAAACTCTGATTTAATTTGATTAAAAAACTCTAATGCTTTCGCATTGTTCCCAATCTTTAAACCTAATACCCCAGCTTTGTAAAGATACATTGGAGTGGTATAGTTATTTGTTTTAAGTTGTGCTGCTTGCACATAATAGTCGTAGGCATCTTCTAACTGCTCTAATTGAACAAATGCATCCCCTATACCTCCTTTTGCTATGGGCCCAAGAACGTCGTCATCGGATGAAAATGCATTTAGATAAGTCACAGCATTTGTATAATCTTTCATATTTAGATAAGCCATACCAGCATAATAGTTGGATAAATTTCCAGCTCTCGTTCCACTGTAAACTTCAGCAATATCTAAAAACCCGTATTTACCATCCGTCCCTTTTAAAGCCAATGTGAATAATGAATCTTTAGAAGCTCCATTGACCGCTTGGTCAAAATATTGTTGCGACTGGAACATATCATTAGTGGCGAGACTTTCTTTAGGTTCTTGAACGAACTTATCAAACCCTAAAAAACCTAAGACCATTAACGCAGCTAAACCTACAATAATAAAAATATATTTTTGATTCTTTATAACCCATTCTTCAGTGCGTGATACCGACTCGTCAAGGGTGTTAAAAACCTCAGCGGTTGTTGATCCATCTTCAATTGAAGTCTCTTTTTCTGTCTTCGTTGACGGTTTTCCGCCTCTTTTCTTATATGTTGCCATGTTCATTTTATTATTGAGGTTCAAAAATATAATTTTTATTCGTAAAAAAAAGGCAAATTATTTGTTATTTTTCAATAATTTGCAGCATCTTTTCAAAGCCCCTACAAGAAGATAATTATAAAATTCAGACTAATTTCACATGATTTTAAAATCATTAAACTTATTAAACTATAAAAATTTTGAGGCCTTTAAGGTAAAATTTGATGCGAAAATCAATTGTTTTGTGGGTGCTAATGGGGTGGGGAAAACAAATATTTTAGACGCTATTTACCACCTCTCTTTCGGGAAAAGTTATTTCAATCCTATTGCCTCTCAAAATATTCGGCATGAACAAGATTTTTTTGTGGTCGATGGTTTATACCATAAGAAAGATCGTGAAGAAAAAGTAATCGTTTCTTTAAAAAAAGGTCAAAAGAAAATCATCAAACGAAATGGAAAAGCATACGATCGTTTTAGTGATCATATTGGATTTTTACCTCTAGTAATCATTTCACCTAGCGATCGCGATTTAATTATTGAGGGGAGTGACACCCGTCGGAAATTTACGGATGGAGTCATTTCTCAAAGTGATAAAAGCTACTTAGAAGCCTTATTAAATTACTCTAAAATCCTGGCACAAAGAAATGCACTTTTGAAATACTTTGCATTAAATAACAACTTTAACAAGGACTCATTAGATGTATATAATGATCAACTTAATGAATATGGAAGTCAAATACATAGCAAACGAAAAAAGTTTTTAGATGTTTTTACCCCAATATTCAAAAAACGCTATGAAGCTATTAGCAACAACAGTGAAACTGTTGATTTACAATATAACAGCCAATTAAATGATTCCTCTTTAATGGAATTGTTTGCTAACAACATCAACAAGGATCGAATGTTACAGTATACAAGTGTGGGGATCCATAAAGACGATTTAGAGTTCTCTATTAAGGGCTATCCTGTTAAAAAATTTGGAAGTCAAGGTCAGCAAAAATCATTTTTAATTGCTTTAAAATTGGCACAATTTGATTTTATTAAAGCACAAAGTGGAGAAACTCCCTTACTCCTATTAGATGATGTTTTTGATAAATTAGACGAACAACGTGTGGCCCAAATTATACAGTTGGTAAATGATGAAAATTTTGGACAGTTATTTATCTCAGATACTCACGCTGATCGTACCGAGAAAGCCATTAAAAGCGTACACCAGTCCTATCAAATATTTCAACTGTGAAACAACTTACAACCCTTTTATTTTTTGTTTTATTGAGCAGCTGTAAATCAGATGTTTCGACTTACATTCCTTTTATAGAGGGCTACTGGGAAATTGTGAGCGTCACCAAGGATCAAAAGAAAGTTAAAGAATTTAAAATGAGTGGTTCTATAGATTACTTTAAGTTGAATGCCGATTTATCGGGCTATCGAAAAAAAATGACCCCACGATTTGATGGAGCCTTTGAAATGTCTCAGCATCAATCTGATTTTACCCTATCTGTAAAAGAGGGGCATTTATGGATTCAGTACGATAATAACGAGGTTGCTTACAGCGAAGAAATACTGCGTGCAAATTCCTCCAGCTTGCTCATCTCCAACTCCAATGGATTTATATACACCTATAAACCTTACGAACCTTTAAAATTTGAATAATGAGCAAACGTCAGAACGATTCGTTTAAAATTGATGATTTGATGAAATCATTTGTCAAAGAAAACAAACTCGAAAAAGGGTTGGACAAAGTGAACGTAGAAGCTGCTTGGACAGAAATGATGGGGAATGGAGTTAATACATACACTAACAGTGTAAAGCTTCATAATGACACGCTTTATGTAGAACTAAGCTCCTCGGTTTTAAGAGAGGAATTAAGCTATGGGAAAGATAAAATTATAAGTATGCTAAACGAATCATTAGGGAAAAAGCTCATCTCAAAATTAGTTTTAAGGTAATGATAGAGTACAAAAAAAGCCACAAACGAATTGCAGCTTTTAAATATTTTATTGAGTTTATTTAGAACATCTCTCTTCCTGAAAAATGGAAAGCCCCCTCAATAGCAGCATTTTCATCACTGTCACTTCCATGTACAGCATTTTCACTTATGGAGTCTGCAAACATATTACGGATGGTTCCCTCAGCTGCCTCAGCTGGATTGGTTGCACCAATTAAAGTTCTAAAATCTTCTACCGCATTGTCCTTTTCCAGGATCGCAGCAACAATAGGACCTCTTGTCATGTAAGTTACCAATTCTCCATAAAATGGACGCTCACTATGAACGGCGTAAAAAGCTTCTGCATCGGCCTTTGTAAGTTGTGTTAATTTCATTGCTACGATTCTGAAACCTGAAGCTGTGATTTTTTCTAAGATCCCACCAATATTCCCTTTCTCAACAGAATCGGGCTTAAGCATTGTGAATGTTTTGTTAGTTATCATGGTCTTTGTATAAATTTTGTGCAAAAATAAGGTTTTTCTATCAATAATCCTTCACCCAACTATTTTAAAAAATTGTATCTTTGTGAGCTATGAATACAGCAGAAATTTTAGAGCTAAAAAAAATACTATCCAAACCAAAAAAAGTAATCATTGTTCCCCATAAAAATCCAGATGGAGATGCCATGGGATCAACGCTTAGCTTATGTCATTACCTTAAAAAATTAGGGCATTCGGCAACCGTAATAACTCCTAATAATTACCCGGAATTTCTTAAATGGATCCCAGGTACAAAGGATGTTCTTATCCACGAAGAAAATACAACTGCCACTGAGGCCCTTATTTCCCAAGCAGACCTCATTTTTACGTTAGATTTTAATGCCATTCACCGATGTGGTGCAATGGCAACGCCTATTGAAAATGCATCAGCCATTAAGGTTATGATTGATCATCATCAAATGCCAGAACAATATGCAACTTATGTGTATTCTGATGTAAGCATGTGTTCGACGAGTCAAATGGTATACCATTTCATAGAAATGATGGGTGATTTAAAATTGATTGACAGAGCTATCGGAGAAGGAATATATACCGGCATTATGACTGATACTGCCTCGTTTCGCTTTCCACTGACTACAAGCACAACGCACAGAGTGATTGCACATTTGATAGACCTGGGAGTTGAAAAATCACATATTCACAATGCGGTTTATGACACCAATAGTTTTGGTCGACTAAAGCTAATGGGATGTGCTTTAAATAATTTAAAATATTTAGAAGAATTTCACACGACTTATATCAGTTTAACTAATAAGGAATTGGATGCACATGACTTTCAAAAAGGAGATACAGAGGGCTTAGTTAATTACGGATTGTCACTAAAAGGCGCTAGATTTGCGGTAATCTTTATTGAGCATAAAGAAGAAAGTATCATTAAAGTTTCATTTCGTTCTAAAGGAGATTTTGATGTAAATACGTTTGCAAGGACCTATTTTAACGGCGGTGGACACAAAAATGCCGCAGGGGGACGAAGCAAATTGAACCTAGAAGACACCATTGCTAAATTTATCAGTATATTGTCTGAGTATAAATCAGAACTCAATTCATGAAACCTACCCTGTTATTCATATTAACATGTTTATTATTGGTCAGTTGTAAACCTTCAGAAGAAAGGCGTCCACTGTCAAGTAATTCAGGCTCATTTATTGATTCTTCGATTGAACGCAACAAACAATTGAATAATAGAGAATACGCTCAAATTGAAAATTATATTCAAGACTCTAAAAAATCTTTTCAATCTTCAGAATATGGATTTTGGTATGCTTACAATACTCAAATTGAGACACTTAAACAAACGCCTGAATTTGGGGATTTAGTGCATTTTGATTATGTACTTAAAACATTGCAAGATCAAGTCATTTACCCAAACAAAAAAAAAGAAACCCAACTTTATTATGTGGATCAACAAGAATTGTTTTCAGGCTTGAGAGAAGGATTGAAACTCATGAAAGAAGGTGAATCAATTACGTTTATATTTCCATCTCAAAAGGCATATGGATACTATGGTGATGAAAATAAGATTGGTAGAAATGTACCTCTTATTTGCGAGGTTTCTTTATTAAAACTTACAAATAACTAACACAGTAAAAACTATATAAAACCCAATAAAAAAATAAAAAAATGAAATTCACAAAAGTATTTATTCAATTAATTATCGTAGGATTGCTTATGAGTACCTCTGGATGTCAAGAACAGTATCCAGATTTAGGTAAGGGTGTGTTTGCAGAATTCGTAACATCTAAAGACACAATCATTGTAAAGTTGTTTTATGATAAAGTTCCTGTTACCGTAGCAAATTTTGTAGGACTCGCAGAAGGATCTCATCCTATGTTGGTAGATTCCCTAAAAGGAAAACCCTACTACGATGGAACGGTTTTTCACAGAGTGATTGACAACTTTATGATTCAAGGGGGAGACCCGACTGCCACCGGTACAGGAAGTCCAGGATTTAAATTTGGAGATGAATTTGACGACAATCTAAAACATGACAAACCAGGTATTTTATCGATGGCTAACTCTGGGCCTGCCACCAATGGTAGCCAGTTTTTTATCACTGAAAAACCAACTCCACACCTAGATAACAGACATTCTGTTTTTGGAGAAGTTGTTAAAGGCTTTGCAGTTGTTGATAGCATCTCCAATGTCAAAGTCACTCCGGAATCAAACAAGCCTGTAGAAGATGTGAAAATATTAAAACTAAACATCATTCGTCAAGGAATGAGTGCTAGAGGATTTGACGCTGCAGATACTTGGAACAAAGAACTCCCTTTGTTAGAAGAAAAGCGTTTACAAAAACTTGAAGAAGCAAAGAAAAAAGCGGAAGAAGCTAAAAGAATTGCAGAAGAAAAAATGCAGATTGCTGCTGATGAAATGGTTACTGTTTTAAATATCTACAAAAGCAAAGCTATACAGCAAACTTCTGGTTTACTCGTTTATAACATCACAAAAGGTAATGGAGAAAAACCAAAACCTGGAATGACCGTGAAATTAAATTATGAAGGCTATTTTACAGACGGTAAACTATTTGGGACCAATATTAAAACAGTAGATGAAAAGTGTGGTACTTATCAAGAGCGAAAAGAACAGCAAGGTGGATACAACGCAATGCCAATGAAAATTGACCCTCAAGCACAAATGATTCCTGGTTTTAAAGAAGGGGTATTTAATATGTCTGTAGGAGATAAAACATTCTTATTCCTTCCCTCCTATCTTGCATATGGAGAAAAAGGACGTGGACCTATCCAACCCAATACAGATTTAATGTTTATCGTTGAAATGATAGAAATTGCAGAATAATTTATTGTTATATTCCGCGCAAAAAAGCAGCCAAATGGCTGCTTTTTTTTATGATATACTATTCCACTAAGCTTTTGGAATGTTCTTTAGAATTTCTAAAATAAATATCCAAAATTTCTGAACTGAAGAAATCTGAGCACGTTCATCAGGGGAATGCGCTCCTTTAATATTGGGACCAAAACTAATCATTTCCATATCAGGATAATTAGTCCCTAAAATCCCACATTCTAGTCCGGCATGACAGGCAGCAACGTGCGGCTTTTCGTTGTATAATTTCTCGTACAACGACCTTAATACTTTCAAAATAGATGAATCCATATCTGGCGCCCATCCTGGGTAATCCCCTGAGAGTTCAACTTCACAGCCAATAAGCTCAAAAGTCGCTCGTAACATCATTGCTAAATCCATTTTCGAGGATTCTACAGAAGAGCGTGTTAAACACCCTATTTTAACATCCCCACCTTTGATAATCACGCGGGCAATATTGTTAGAAGTTTCTACCAATTCAGGGATGTCAGGACTCATACGATACACACCATTCCAAGCAGCATAAATTGCACGTGTTAATCCCTCCTGAACTCCCAAGTCCATCATGACTTTTGGAGTATCAATTTTAGTTAAAATAACGACTAAGTCAGGCTCTAATGTTTTGAGTTCGGATTGTATGGTTTCAATCTGAAGACCCATTTCATATTTAAAAGCTTCTTCTTGAACCTTATCAATGGCTACAATTGCTCTGCTTTCTCTAGGTATCGCATTGCGTAAACTTCCGCCATCAATTTCTGAAATTCGCAAACCAAAATTTTCAAAGGCATCAAATAACAAACGATTCATTATTTTATTGGCATTCCCAAATCCTTTATGAATATCCATGCCTGAATGTCCGCCTTGCAATCCTTTAACTTCGATGGAGTACCCTATTTTGGTTTCAGGTGTTGGTTCTTCGATATATGTCCCTGTAGCAGTCACATCAATACCTCCAGCACAGCCAACTCCAATCTCGTCGTCTTCTTCAGTATCTAGGTTTAAAAGAATGGCTCCATTTAACAAACCTCCTTCAAGTCCCATAGCTCCAGTCATACCTGTTTCTTCATCGATCGTGAACAAGGCTTCAATGGCAGGATGAGGAATATCAGTACTTTCTAGAATTGCCATAATAGTTGCGACACCTAGACCATTATCAGCACCCAAAGTAGTTCCTTTAGCTTTGACCCAATCCCCATCAACAATCATCTCAATACCTTGGGTTAAAAAGTCAAAATTAGTATCGCTATTTTTCTGATGTACCATATCTAAATGAGATTGCATCACAATCGCTTTTCGGTCTTCCATACCTGATGTAGCTGGTTTTCTGATGATGACATTTCCTACAGTATCTTCTATGGTTTCAAGCTTTAGATTCTTTCCAAAATCTTTCATAAATGAAATAACGCGTTCTTCTTTTTTAGAAGGACGAGGCACAGCATTCAAATCAGCAAATTTATTCCAAACTGCTTTGGGTTCCAGTTGACGTATTTCTTGGCTCATGACTTTTGTGTTTTTTGTTGCACAAAGGTACAGATTCCATACCGATCATAAATTAAAATTATTACTTTTGAGTGATGACAAAAAAAGGGAAAATCATAATTGCTTTGAGTCTGCTGCCTCAATACTTTATTGTTAAAATATTGAAACAGTATCCTGAATATGTAGAAACGTATTATAGTTTAGGTTTGTTCCCAATCCTCTCAAAACTTCTCAATACAGCTTTCAGTTGGATCCCCTTATCTGTCGGAGACCTGATGTATAGTGCCCTCATCCTTTTTGCATTGCGATTGGTTATTAAAAACCGTAAAGGACTTAGAGCTGAACCCAAAACATGGATCTTAAATATTACATTCTTTGTATCCATTCTTTATTTTATGTTTCATTTGTGTTGGGGCTACAATTATTACCGACTGCCATTACACACTACTCTTCACTTAAACCCTAAATATACCACGGCTCAATTAAAATCGGTTACCAATAAACTTGTTGTAAAAACCAATAAGCTCCATTTAGCGATCACAAAAGATTCTTTGTTAAAAACGTCCCTTCCCTATGAATTTTCTGAGTTGATTGAAATAAGTCAAGCAGGTTATTTGCAACTAGAAAAAGTGTATCCTAATTTTAAACACGACGGTAAAAACAGCAAAAAATCAATTTTTAGCATGCCGTTAACCTATATGGGATTTAGTGGCTATGTGAATCCATTAACTTTAGAAGCGCAAATCAATGCTGTAATGCCCCTTAAATCTATGCCATCTACCATTGCACACGAGCAAGCGCATCAGTTGGGTTATGCCGCAGAGAACGAAGCTAACTTTATTGGTTTTTTAGCGAGTATCCATAATGAAGATCTTTATTTCAACTATGCAGGTTATAAATTTGCCTTGCGTTATTGCTTACGAGAGCTGTCTAAAAGAGATTTGGATGCCTACGAATCTACTTTATGTACAATCAACCCTGGTGTTTTAGAAGACTATCAGGAAGCATTTGAGTTTTGGAGTGCATATAACAACCCACTAGAACCTTTATTTAAAGCGTTTTACAGTCATTTCTTAAAGGCTAACAACCAAGCCAAAGGTATTGAAAGCTATAGCTATGTAGTGGCGCTTTTGGTGGATTATTTGGAGGATTGAAATCCTAAATCAACTCTTTACAGCCCTGCGAATAACAAAAAATAGCCTAAATCAGACGACCCAAGCTATTTTGTATAAATTATGAGATTTTAATACTTACTCACAAGACTCGTATAGAGCAGCAAGTTCTTCATCACTATTGGCTGTTTGCTGAGTGCCATCTTCAAATTCTACGGATATTGGATATGAAATCATACACGTATCATCTTCTGAAAGTTGAGAAAAAAAGTCATAAAGCTCCTCATAATTATTAACAGTATCTACTGTTCCATTTTCTGAAACGAAAGAAAATGGAAATACAATTTCAAAACATTGCGTCTCACAATCATAACAATCTTCGATATTATAACAATCGTTGTAAAGTGTGTCAAATTCTTGAGGGCTGTTTACAGATACTTGAGATCCATCTGATAAAGTCACAGAAATAGGATAGACAAATCCTGCAAATTCAAAGTTATATAAATCTTGTTCGGAATTTACAGTCACTTGGTTGCCCTCATGATCAACAGCGGTCAAAGGATAATTTAATTCAAAACATTCATCTTCATAATCATCGTAATCATCATCATAATCGTAATCACTATAACAATCTTCTAATATGATTTCAAACTCCTCATAAGTATTAATCGTTAGCTGAGATCCATCTGCAAATGTAACATCAAAAGGAACTTCAATATAAACCTCAGCATCATAATCTAGAGTTTCTAAAAAAGCAATCAAATCATCGTCACTATTAAAAGTGGTACTAATTTCACCATCAGAAACACTGTAAGGATAATTTATGACAAAACACTCTACTTCTTCAACATAGTCGGATTCTTGATTCGTTGATTCAGCAAATCTTGCGCTGTCAAATAAATTAGACATTAGTTCTTGAGAAACCCCTCTTCCACTTCTGCTTCTGGAGACGTTTCATCAACTTTTTCATTGTTACAAGAGACAATGACTAAACTAAATGTCACAAATAATACAACGAATAGTTTTGAGATAAGATTTTTCATAATATAAAATTTTAAATAAAATTAGAATAAATCTATACATCAGCTACTGCTTTAACTAAATTTAACTCGATAAAAGTCTTTATAATATGTGGTTGTTAATTTATTATCATTTAAAATACCCAAATCTCTCTATCTTCTAAAGACCAACTCACAACACTGATCAAAAGGTATGACATCTCCACATAAAATTAGTTAACTAAATCCATTAAAATTTAACGATCAAACTTCCCTTTAAAATCCTAATATTTTACTAAATTTAAACTCTCTATTAAAGTTAATAAGTACATTGAGACACTAACTTAATTCTATTCAAATGAAAAAATTAATTCTCCTTTGGAGTTTTTTTGGGACATTCGTTTTATCCGCTCAAGATTATTTTCCAAAAAATGATGGTGTGAAATCTAAAAACACGAATTTCACCGCAATCACAAACGCAAAAATTTTTCTAACTCCTTCACAAAGTATCGAAAACGGTACCTTGTTAGTACAAGAAGGAAAGGTTGTAAAGGTAGGAACCAATGTTGTAGTTCCTAAAAATGCCGTGATCATAGATGTAAACGGCAAATCAATTTATCCGTCATTTATTGATCTTTACTCCGATTTTGGCATTTCAAAACCCAAACGTGAAACTAGCGGAGGTCGTTCTCCACAATACAGTGCGAATCGGGAGGGGTTTTACTGGAATGATCATATAAGACCAGAACAAAACGCTATTGACTATTTTAAATACGATCAAAAAGCAGCTAAACCATTACTAGAAGCTGGTTTTGGAGTGGTAAATACACACTTACAAGATGGCATTGTCCGTGGAACAGGAGCATTGGTTGCATTGGACTCCAATGGCAGTGATTCTCAACGCATCCTATCGGATCAATCGGCACAGTACATTTCATTTTCCAAAAGTGTACGTTCGCGTCAATCCTACCCCTCCTCTATTATGGGATCTATGGCTTTGTTAAGACAACTTAATTACGATGCCAATTGGTATGCAAGTGGAAACGTATCCACAAAGGACCGCTCAATTGAAGCTTTCATCAAAAATAAGAATCTCGTTCAAATTATTGATGCGGGCAGTAGAGCCAATGCTTTGAGAGCCGATAAAGTTGGTGATGACATTAGCGTACAATATGTTATTTTGGGTGGTGGGGATGAATACGAACGTATTAACGATATCAAAAATACAAATGCAACATTTATTCTTCCATTAAACTTTCCAAAAGCCTATGATGTTGAAAATACTTTTTTGACCAATTCTCTAGAGTTAGAAGCGATGAAAGAATGGAACCAACGTCCCAGCAACCCAATGGCATTGGATAGCTATGGAGTCCCTTTTGCGTTTACAACCAAAGGGCTAAAATCCATGAAAGAATTCAAAGAAAATGTTCAGAAAGCTATAAAATATGGTTTAAATAAAGTCACTGCCCTAGAAGCGCTTACAACACGACCTGCTCAGATTCTAGGAAACTCAAAACTTGGAAACCTTAACGTAGGGAGTTATGCGAATTTCTTGATTACTTCTGGTGACATTTTTGATAACAAAACTACACTTTATGAAAATTGGGTAAACGGCTCAAGAACTGTGATTGAAGATATATCTAAAAAAGACATAAGAGGAAGCTATAGTTTTTTGATTAACAATGACACGTATGATCTTAAAATAACTGGGACACTCAGTAAACTAAAAACAGAGATGACATCAGATTCTCTAAAGTTAAGCAGCAGTTTAAAATATGAAAATGATTGGATGCATTTGATGTTTTCTACAAAAGATACAACCCAACAGGCGTTTATTAGGGTGAATGCAAAAATTAATTCAAACGTTGAGACTATCAAAGGAACTGCCACCTTACTTGATGGAACAACTCCTAACATAATCATATCACTCCTTGAAAGTCCTTCAGCAAAAGAAGAAAAATCAAAAGAAGAAAAAAGCGCAAATACACCAAAAATTCTTCCTGTTAGCTACCCTAATGGAGCCTATGGATTTACAAAACTCCCTCAAGCAGAAACCATACTATTTAAAAACGCCACCGTATGGACTAACGAATCTGATGGAATTCTCCAAAATACTGATGTACTTGTAAAAGATGGACGTATTTCAAAAATCGGTACCAACCTCAAAAATTCAAAAGCGACTATTATTGATGCGACTGGAAAGCATTTAACTTCTGGGATTGTAGATGAACATTCGCATATTGCGGCCGCCAGTATCAACGAAGGCGGGCAAAATTCCTCTGCTGAAGTGAGTATTGAAGATGTCATTGATGCGGATGATGTGGATATTTACAGAAATTTAGCTGGTGGTGTCACAACCATTCAAATTTTACACGGCTCCGCCAATCCAATTGGAGGACGTTCAGCAATTATTAAACTTAAATGGGGAGACTCTGCAGAAAATTTAATATACAATAATACACCTAAGTTTATAAAATTCGCACTTGGCGAAAATGTCAAACAATCAAACTGGGAAAGCTACAGCCGTTTTCCACAAACACGAATGGGTGTAGAACAGCTTTACATTGATTATTTTACAAGAGCCGAAGCTTATGACGTTCTAAAGAAAAGCGGGAAGCCTTATCGAAAAGACACCGAAATGGAAGTGCTTTCAGAAATTTTGAACAAAGAACGTTTTATCAGTTGTCACTCCTACATTCAAAGCGAGATAAATATGCTAATGAAAGTTGCAGAAAAATTTGATTTCAACATTAATACTTTTACGCACATCTTAGAAGGTTATAAAGTCGCCGATAAAATGAAATCTCATGGAGTGGGCGCCTCTACATTTAGTGATTGGTGGGCATACAAATATGAAGTCAATGACGCCATTCCCTATAACGCTTCTATACTGAACCAAATGGGAGTGGTGACAGCAATCAACAGTGACGATGCCGAAATGTCTAGACGTCTCAACCAAGAAGCTGCCAAAGCAGTTAAATATGGGGGCACATCTGAAAAAGATGCTTGGAAAATGGTCACACTCAACCCTGCCAAATTACTACATATAGACGACAGAGTTGGAAGTATCAGAGTCGGAAAAGATGCCGATTTGGTCCTTTGGAGCAACCACCCTCTATCAATTTACTCCAAAGCTGAAAAAACATTAATCGAAGGTGTTACCTATTTTGACATCGAAAGAGATTCTAAACTCAGAGAAATGATAGAAAAAGAAAGAAATGAACTGATTCTTATGATGTTAAAAGAAAAAAACAAAGGCATGAAAACACAACCAATAAAGAAAAAGGATAAACAGCTTTTACACTGTGACTCCATGGAAATTAATCAACTATAAATACAGAACTGATGAAACTTATAAAATTAATTATACTATCAATTGTATGTGTATCTATAGGAAACGCACAACAAACACCCGCTGATAAACAGTCTAAGCCCATCGCAATTGTGGGTGGTACCGCTCATCTTGGTAATGGGACAGTAATTCAAAACAGCCTGATCACTTTTGAAAATGGCATCTTAAAAACAGTCCGTGAATACAATGGAACAGACGTTTCTGAAATGGAAATCATCGATGCCAAAGGACAACATATTTATCCAGGGTTTATCGTTCCGAATTCTACCTTAGGACTAATAGAGATTGATGCCGTCAGAGCTACAGATGATGATTCAGAACTAGGCAGTTGGAACCCACACATTAGAAGTTTAATCGCTTATAATGCCGAGTCTAGAGTTGTAGAAAGCATGCGTCCAAACGGGGTGCTCTTAGCGCAAATAACTCCAAGAGGTGGACGTGTTTCAGGTACTTCATCCATCGTTCAACTGGATGCTTGGAATTGGGAGGATGCTGTGATCAAATCCGATGATGGAATTCATTTGAATTGGCCAAACACATTCAGCCGTGGACGTTGGTGGTTAGGCGAAGATCCAGGCTTAAAAAGCAATCCAAAATACATCAGTCAAACTTCTGAAATCGAAGTCTATTTTAACAACGCTAAAGCAAATAGAAATAGCGCCAAATCTAAATTAAACTTGCCCATGGAGGCCATGCGAGGACTTTTTGATCAATCCAAAACACTTTACATTCATGTCAATGATGAAAAAGGAATCATTGATGCTGTTGAATTCACAAAATCACAAGGATTGTCTAAGCCTGTTATTGTAGGAGGTTACGAAGCATACAAGCTTGCACCCTATTTAAAAGAACATGATATTTCCGTATTACTAAAACGCGTACATTCGCGTCCTAACAGCGATGATCACCATTACGATTTACCCTTTAAGATGGCGTATATGTTAGTCGAAGCAGGCGTAACTGTAGGATTAGAAACCAGTGGTGACATGGAACGTATGAACTCTCGGAACCTTCCGTTTTATGCAGGGACAACGGTCGCTTATGGACTGACCAAAGAACAAGCATTGCAATTAATTACCTTAAATACTGCTAAAATTCTAGGCATCGATTCTAGTTACGGTTCTTTAGAAGTTGGGAAAAGTGCAACCTTATTCATTAGTAACGGAGATGCTTTGGACATGCGAACTAACAATCTAACGAACGCATTTATAGACGGTCGAAAAATTAGTTTAGAAAGTCATCAAACTGAACTGTGGAAACGCTACTCTGAAAAATATGAGAATAACTAAAGTTTCATTTCTATTATAAATCAAAAGTTCAAGTTTCGACTTGGACTTTTTTTGGTTAAGCTTAAAAATTAAACACTATTTTTGTGTCATGGTTAAAACAATAAGCAGTCTTCAAAATCCCTTTATAAAACAGCTGGTTCAGCTCAAAGAAAAGTCTAAACTCAGAAAGCAAACAGGTTTGTTTGTCATAGAAGGAAAACGCGAAGTCTCTTTAGCCATCAAAGGAAACTACAGTATTGAAACCCTTTATTATTATGCAGATTTATTTTCAGCATCCGAAGCCGCATCCTTAGAAACCTACGGGATTGATGTGATAGAAATCACCAAAGCAGTGTATGAAAAAGTGGCCCATCGTGAAACGACTGAAGGGGTTATTGCTGTAGCGAAAGCCAAAAATTTTAATTTAGAAAAATTAAAATTTAAAAGTAAAACCCCTTTGATATTAGTAGCGGAAGCCCCTGAGAAACCTGGAAACCTAGGTGCCTTACTTCGAACTGCCGATGCTGCCAATGTAGATGCTATTATCATTTCAAATCCTCTGACAGACATTTACAACCCCAACATCATACGATCGAGTGTTGGTGGCGTTTTTACAGTTCCAATCGCGGTGGGTACTTCCGAAGAAGTGATTTCGTATTTAAAAAAACATCACATCTCAATTTATGCAGCAACACTTCAGGACTCTGTGGTGTATGACTCAATTGATTTCACAAAAGCCACCGCTGTTGTGGTGGGTGCCGAATCTACAGGTCTAAGTGAACTATGGCGAGAAGCTGCTACTGCAAAAATCAGAATTCCTATGCAAGGAAAAATTGATTCTATGAATGTATCGGTGGCCGCTGGCATTTTAACTTTTGAAGCTAGAAGACAGCGAAAATTCAGCTAAAAAATACTTTTAAGCATTTGTTAAAATAATTTTTGTAAAAACTAAGATTTGTTATTGTGAGTTTCGTTTGATTGTAGTAATTTTAGATTATGACAGCAGCCGATATAGCAATAGAAAATACAGCCATCGCTCAGGAGTATAAAGAACTCCTCAAGATCAGCTATAGAACCCTGTCCGCTTCCGATAAAAAATTAATTAGAAAAGCATTTGATGTTGCCGTTGATGCCCATTCAGATCAAAGAAGAAAGTCTGGAGAGGCTTATATTTTTCATCCCATTGCTGTGGCTAAAATTGTTGCCTCCGAAATTGGACTCGATGCTACGTCTATAGCAGCAGCGCTTTTACATGATGTTGTCGAAGATTGTTCGCGTTATAGCATTGAAGATATTCAACAATTATTTGGAGAAACGATTGCTCGAATTGTAGATGGTTTGACAAAAATATCTACCTTAAACAAAGACATGAATGTGTCCATGCAGGCGGAAAATTTTAGGAAAATGCTCCTCACCCTTCACGATGATATTAGAGTGATCATTATCAAAATTGCAGACCGCTTTCATAATATGCAAACGATTCATTCGATGCCAGAAGAAAAACAACTGAAAATTGCTTCTGAAACACTTTATATCTATGCACCGCTTGCACATAAAATTGGGCTATACAATATCAAATCCAAGCTTGAAGACTTAGCGTTAAAATACACGGAACCAGAAGTTTACAATGACATTTTACTAAAATTAGAAGAAAGTAAAGAAAAACAATATCTTTATATCAAAGAAATTAGTAAAGTATTATCAAAGGCCCTAAACAAAGAAAAAATAAAGTATGAAATAAAAGGGCGTCCGAAATCAATTTTTTCTATTCGAAGGAAAATGCAAAATCAGGGGGTAACTATTGAAGAGGTCTATGATAAATTTGCTGTACGGATCATTTATAAATCTGAAGAAAAAAATGAAAAATTTATCGCTTGGAAAGTATATTCAATCGTAACAGATCATTTTAGACCAAATCCAACACGCTTAAGAGATTGGATTTCCGCTCCAAAGTCAACAGGCTATGAAGCCTTACATATTACGGTTATGGGGCCTAAAGGACGATGGGTAGAAGTTCAGATTCGAAGTGAACGTATGAATGAGATTGCAGAAAAAGGCTATGCCGCTCACTACAAATACAAACAAGGTGAAAAAGAAAATGACAAAAATTTAGAAAACTGGATCGGAAAACTGCAAGAAGTGATCGAAAACCCTGAGTCTAGTGCTGTCGAGTTTGTAGAACAATTTAAACTCAATTTATATGCCAAAGAAATATTTGTATTCACTCCAAATGGCGATTTAAAATCCCTTCCAAAAAATGCAACACCATTAGATTTTTCATTTAGCATACATACCGAAGTTGGTATGAAAACGAGAGGCGCTAAAGTGAATGGTAAATTAGTTCCGCTTAACCATGTATTAAAAAGTGGTGACCAAGTGGATATTATTACTTCTGAAAATGCCAAACCCACCGTAAACTGGTTGGATTATGTGACGACTACACGCGCAAAAAGTAAAATAAAATCTTCTCTTAAAGAAGATAAAAAAGCCGTCGCTTTAGAAGGAAAAGAGATTTTGAGACGGAAACTCAAACAACTTAAAATTACTTTAAACGAACGGTCGATCAATGAATTAGTCAATTTTTTTAAACTCCATACGAGTTTAGATTTATTTTACCGCATTGGTATCGGTAGTATTGACAACACCATGCTTAAAAAGTTTGCTGCATCAAGAAGCAATGCGCTTGTAAGCTACATAAAAAACAAAATGACCCGTTCAAAGGGGCCAACAAAAGAAACTGTTGAAAGTGATGAAATTACTTCCAAATACGATATGCTGGTATTTGGAAAAGAGGAAGAAAAATTGAATTATAAAATTTCATCTTGCTGCAACCCTATACCGGGTGATATTGTGTTTGGATTTCTAAGTATAAAAGAGGGAATAAAAATTCATAAAAAAACATGCCCTAATGCTGTGAGTCTCCAATCTAATTATGCGTACAGAATCATGTCAGCCAAATGGATTGACTCCTCTCAGCAAGTATTTAGAGCCGTTATTAAACTCACAGGAATAGACAAACTCGGTTTGGTTAATTCGATTACCAAGGTCGTTTCTGAAAGTATGAATGTCAACATCAAAAACATAAGTTTTGACTCCGATAGTGGTACATTTAAAGGTCAGATTGCCTTGGAAGTCAACAATAATAATTTTGTTGAAAAATTGATGGAACGACTGCAAAAAATAAATGGTATCGAAAAAGTCTTTAGAGTCTAAAAATTAGTTTAAATTTGACCCTTGTATGAGTGTAAAAGCTAAAAATAAAAATCAAGACGTCGTAAAAAATGTTTTTACGAAATTTCTCGAAGAAAATGGGCATCGTAAAACGCCTGAGCGTTTTGCAATACTTCAAGAAATTTATGACAATGATGATCATTTTGATATAGAATCACTCTATATCAAAATGAAAAATAAAAATTACAGGGTCTCAAGAGCGACGCTTTACAATACAATTGAATTATTATTAGATTGCGCCTTAGTACGAAAACATCAATTTGGACAAAATCAAGCCCAATATGAAAAATCGTATTTCGACAAGCAGCACGACCACGTGATCCTCACAGATACAGGAGAGGTTTTTGAGTTTTGTGATCCAAGGATTCAATCCATTCAAAAAACAATAGAAGAAGTATTTGATATTGATATTCAAAAACATTCGCTCTATTTCTACGGAACAAAAAGAAATACTAAAATTAACGAT
>Ga0209137_1000410_pt1 | contig 46414 bp, 43 predicted proteins | sample SaaInl5LU_22_DNA_FD_184642 | JGI IMG/M metagenome (GOLD analysis project Ga0209137, IMG submission 184642) | Marine microbial communities from expanding oxygen minimum zones in the Saanich Inlet - ESP_105LU_22_DNA (SPAdes) (version 2) | ecosystem: Environmental > Aquatic > Marine > Intertidal... | reverse complement strand
GTGGGATCGGCGGCGGCGGCCATATCTGCGGTTTCATGGGCCGCAGAAATAAGCCCCAGCCCATCGCGCAGCCATTGCACGACCGCCCCGGCGATAAAAATTGAGCCCTCCAGCGCATAGGTCGGCTTACCGTCAAGCTGATAGGCGATTGTACCCAGCATCCGATTCTTGGATGTCACCAAAGTGTCGCCGGTGTTCAGCAGCGCAAAACAGCCCGTGCCATAGGTTGATTTCAACATCCCAGGTGCGAAGCATGCCTGACCAATCGTCGCGGCTTGTTGGTCTCCCGCCACGCCCAGAATGGGTATAGCTGCACCAAACAAATCGGTTGTCCCGAACTCCGAGGCGCAATCGCGCACCTCTGGCAACATCACTTGCGGCACCTGCATCAGCGCGCAGATCTGCCCATCCCAGCAACCGCGGCGAATGTCATAGAGCATGGTGCGGGCCGCATTGGTCGCATCGGTCACATGCGCGCGCCCTTCGGTCAGCTTCCAGATCAAATAGCTGTCCATGGTCCCAAAGAGCAATTCACCCCGCGCCGCCCGCTCGGCTGCCCCTTCCACATGAGTGAGCAGCCAATGCAGCTTGGTCGCGGAAAAATAGGGATCAAGCAAAAGGCCGGTCTTTTGCTTGATCTCTGCCTCATGTCCCTCGGCACGCAGATGATCGCAAAATGCAGAGGTGCGCCGATCCTGCCAAACAATCGCCTTATGAATGGGCGCGCCCGTTTTGCGGTCCCAGACCAAAGTCGTTTCCCGCTGATTGGTAATGCCGATAGCCGCGATATCTTTGGCGGTGCAGCCCGCCTGCTGCATCACACCGCCAACAACCGATTGCACAGAGGCCCAAATCTCCTCTGCATCGTGTTCAACCCATCCCGATTGCGGGAAATATTGTTGAAATTCTTGCTGGCAGGATTGGACCGGGTGCATGTCTTGGTCAAAAAGAATGGCACGGCTCGAGGTGGTGCCTTGATCAATAGCCAGAATATAGGTCATGAAAACTCCCGCCGTTTAAGGATATTTCGGATTCAAAATGTGCCGCGACTGTAGGGGCGATGTAAAGGGGATTTAACCGCGAAATCCGGTGGCCACGACGAATTTCTCTGACGAGCTTGAGCGCGATGCCGGCGGTTTCATATTGATGACTTTGGTGAATTTTTGCTTGAGCAGCGCTTGCAGCTCGCCTTCTGCGCCGCCAGCCAAAACCTTGGCCACAAAAGTGCCACCCGGTGTCAGCACGTCAAAGGCAAAATAAGCCGCCGCTTCGCATAACGCAATGATGCGCAGATGGTCGGTTTGCTTGTGACCTGAGGAGGCAGCTGCCATATCCGACATCACCACATCGGCGGGCCCGTTGAGCCAGGCCTTCACCTTGGCATCTGCATCATCTTCCATGAAATCGAGCACATGAATCTCCGCGCCGGGAATGCTCTCGACCTCTTGCAGATCCACTCCCAAAATTGTGCCGACCTTTTTGCCCTGCCGCGTGCCCAAGGCGTTGATGCGCTGGACCGCCACTTGGCACCATCCGCCCGGTGCACAGCCCAGATCCACAACCCGCGCGCCGGGCACCAAGAAACGAAATTTATCATCAAGTTCCAGTATCTTATAGGCCGCGCGTCCGCGATACCCATCGGCCTGGGCCCGCTTGACATAGGGATCATTCAGCTGCCGCTCCAGCCAGAGCGTTGAGGAAAGTTTCCGCCCCCGGGCCGTTTTCACTTTGACGCGCAGATCTCGCTGACCGCGCCCACTGTTATTGCCTGGAGTTTTCGCCATATCGCCTCAGCTCTTTTGTTCGCTCAAAACACCGTCTGCGCTCATTTGTGCATAGAGTAAACCCTCGCGCAGGCCCCGATCGGCCACCGATAATTTATGGGTGGGCCAGCACCGCAGCAAGGCTTGCAAAATGGCCGCCCCAGACATGATCAGCGCTTGGCGATCTTTGCCGATACGCGGATCATTTTGACGTCCGACCGGGCCCAAACGCAGATAATCATGAATCACCTTGTCAATTTCAATGGAAGACATCGCCAGCCCATCGACCTTATTACGATCATAACGGCGCAGCCCCAAGTGGCTGGCCGCGACAGTCGTCACCGTGCCACTTGTCCCGATGATTTGGAAATGCTCCATTTTATAGGCGCGATCATAGGGGATGAAACTCTCTAACTTTTCCTCGAACAATAGGCTCATTAACGCAAAGCGGCCCGCGTCATCTTCCACATCATTGAACAAATCGCGCAGGGTCGCCACCCCAAGGGGCACTGAAATCCAATCCACCACCTTGGCCCCGTATTTGTTCGGACGCTCGCCCGAACGAAACCCGCGGTGCATATGCATAATGGCGCGGCTGCGCAATTTGGGTGTTACATCCACCAGGTCAATCCACACCAATTCGGTGGACCCGCCGCCGATGTCGACGACCAATAGCTGGTCTGTATCGCGATTCACCAGGGGGGCGCAGGACAAAACCGCCAATTGCGCCTCCTCCTCCGCCTTGATGATTTCCAGCTTCAAGCCCGTTTCCTTGCGGATTTGCCGCATGAGCTCGGGGCCATTGGCAGCGCGCCGGCACGCCTCTGTGGCCACCAGACGCATTTTTTTCACCCGATATTGCCGCAATTTTTGGCTGCACACCCGCAAAGCCTGAAGGGTGCGCGCCATGGAGACACGGCTGAGGCGCCCAGTTTCTTCCAAACCCTGCCCAAGCTGGACCGATTTTGAGAAGCTGTCCACAATTTTAAATTGCGCCCCCTCCGGTTGCGCAATCAGCATGCGGCACGAATTTGTACCAAGATCCAAAGCCGCATAAAGCGGATGAACCTGGGCCTTGAGGCCTGCGGTTGACTCAACCGCTTTGGGAATCGCATCCGCAGACCGAGGACGCTGTGGCGTCATACTTATACGCCTTTCGAGTTTCGAGTTGCCCCTAACCTAAGCTCTTCGGCGATGCCTTGCAATCACTCATAAAGTTATTGCCAATTTTTCCAAAATAACCGCCTTTTCACGGCACAGCCTTTTTGGCATGACAGGAAAGTCGCTCTCACCGGTTCAATTGTCGAAATTCGACCCTGTTTTGAAATCAGTTGCACCTAGTTATCCGTGACACAGTTGTGAGGAATCATTATGGCAGATGTAATTGTAGTGTATTGGCGTGACATCCCGGCCCAAGTCATTGTCGGCAAGGGTCGCAAAGCGTCAAAGGTGCAATTGCCAGAGCGTTTTGAGCAGGCCATTGACCGTGCAGCCATGAAGGTTGGCGCCGAAGATACGGATGCTTATCTCGCCGAATGGCGCAAATCCGCGCCCTATGCGGTTGAGGGTGATCAGGCCGATGTGGCCCAATCAGAAGCCGCCCGTCTCGACGCAGAATATGATCAAGAGAAAATCAAACAGCTCATAGCCAATGATGGCTGGGCCACACAGGCCTAGATCCCCCAAGTTACCAGTTGAAAAGAAGGAGCGGCCCATGGCCCTACTCAATTTTGGATCCAAAGACACCGCAGGTGTCGAGATCAACCCGCAGGTCGAAAGCTTTTTAAAGGATTACTCCATTGAAGTGATGCCACGCACGGCGGAGAAAATTGAAGATTTCCGCGACCTTTTGCCCGCAAAAACCCGTGTTTACATCGCGCATATCGAAGGCACGCCCATTGAAGATATGGTGGCCACGGCCAAGCGCATTTCAGGTGAAGGTTTTGCCGTCATGCCGCATTTCCCCGCAAGGATCATCAAAGATGAGGCCACGTTGCGCAATTGGATCGCCATGTATCAGGGCGAAGCCGGCGTTGACCAAGCCTTGCTGCTCGCGGGCGGCGTGACACAGCCGCATGGGGATTATGACAGCTCCATGCAATTGCTCGAAAGCGGTGCCTTTGGCGACGCGGGTTTCAAGCGCCTGCATGTGGCCGGGCATCCTGAAGGCAATAAAGACATTGATCCAGATGGCTCCATGACCAATGTCAGCGCGGCTCTGCGTTGGAAGCAAGCATTTTCAGAGACCTCCGACGCAGATATGGCCATTGCAACGCAGTTTTGTTTTGAGGCGGCCCCGGTGATTGACTGGGCCAATGAGCTGGCGGCCAATGGCATCACCCTGCCCATACACATCGGCGTGGCCGGCCCGGCCAAACTGCAAACCTTGATCAAATTTTCGATCGCCTGTGGTGTGGGCGCCTCCCTGCGGGTACTGCAACGGCGTGCCAAAGATCTCACCAAATTGCTTTTGCCCTTCACCCCTGACGAATTCTTGAGCGATCTTGCGGCCCATAAAGCCGCCAATCCGGATTTTGGCATCTCGCATGTCCATTTCTTCCCACTTGGTGGGATTAAAACCAATGCCAATTGGGCCATCGAACATGGCGGCTCCTCCGCCACTCCAGTTTCTCAATCCTAAGGATTTCCAAATATGACACGCACTGTTGTAGAGTCAAAAACCAAGACAGCCATCATCGGCTTTGATGAGCCCTTCTGCGTGATTGGTGAGCGCATCAATCCAACAGGCCGCAAGATCTTGAACGCAGAGTTGGAAGCGGGAGATTATTCTCGTGTGGAAGCCGATGCCATTGCCCAAACGGCCGCGGGCGCCACGATCTTGGACATCAACTCCGGTGCCGTCTTCTCAAACAAAATGGCCGAAGATCCGCGTTATGCGGATAATAACTTTGTCGAGCCAACCTTGATGCGCGCCTTGATCGAACGGGTGCAAGCCGTGGTTGACACGCCCCTGTGCATCGACAGCTCCGTTCCAGGAGCTTTGGAAAATGGCCTGGCCGCCGCCGAAGGTCGCCCCCTTCTCAACTCCGTAACAGGAGAGGAAGAGCGCTTGGAAATGGTGCTGCCTTTGGTGAAAAAATACAATGTGCCTGTGGTGGCCATTTCCAATGACGACACCGGCATCTCCGAGGATCCTGACGTGCGCTTCGCCGTCGCCAAGAAAATTGTTGAGCGCGCTGCTGACTTTGGCATTCCAGCCCATGATATCGTTGTTGACCCGCTGGTCATGCCGGTTGGCGCGATGGGATCTGCTGGCTTGCAAGTCTTCACTCTGGTCCGGCGTTTGCGTGAGGAATTGGGTGTAAACACCACCTGCGGTGCATCAAATATTTCCTTTGGCCTGCCCAATCGCCATGGCATCAACAATGCCTTCCTGCCGATGGCAATGGTTGCGGGCATGACCTCCGCCATCATGAACCCAGTGGCCTTGCCGGTCAATCAAACCAAAATTGCCGAAAAGAAAGCCGCGATTGCGGCCGCGGGCATCATCCTGCCCGAGGAGATGGACGATGAAACTTTCGTCACCCTCTTCGGCATGGGATCTATGTCCAGCAAACCCGGCAAAGAGATGGAAGCCATCCGGGCCGCCAATTTCTTGATGGATTGCGACCCAAGCGGCGCCGCTTGGATCAACTTCAACAAAGTTCCAGGCAGTGATGCGGGCGGCCGTGGGGGCCGCAAGCGCCGCCGGGGCTAAAGCCCTTCATGACCTGCCCGGCCTTTGGCCGGGCAGCATTGCTTAAAGCCGGCGCGCCTGGGCGACATTTTGCGCCAGCGCCGATTGCAAAGTCACCACATCAGCGGCGACGCCAAGAAAACACCCGCCCTGAGAGATAAAGCGCCGTTGATCTTCTGGATCAAAACAAATCGTACCGGCGCATTGCCCCGCGGCTTGGATATCCTTCATCCCCTGGGCGATGACCTCCAACACCTCCGCATGGTTCAAATCGCCCAGATGCCCCATATCGGCACTTAAATCTGCCGGGCCTATAAAGATGCAATCAATGCCCGGCACTTGGGCGATTTGGGCAATATTGGCCATCGCGGCGCGCGTTTCGACCTGCACCATGACGCAAATTTGATCATTGGCTGTTTTGGCGTAATCTGGAATGGCATTGTAGCCACTGGCCCGCGCCAGGGCATAGCCCACCCCGCGCCGACCCTCTGGGGCGTATTTGCAAGCCTCCACCACGCGCCGGGCTTGCTCTGCGGTTTCCACCATAGGCACCAAAACGCTTTGCGCGCCGATGTCCAGAACCTGTTTCAAAATCCAATCTTCGCCCTGCGGCACACGCACCACAGCACTGGCCCCGCGCCCCTCCAATGCCCGCAGTTGCTCTGCCATTAAAGGCAGATCATTCGGCCCGTGCTCACCGTCGATGAGACACCAATCATAGCCGGCCGCTCCGGCCATCTCCGCCACCGCCGGACTGCACAGGCCCAGCCAAATGCCAATTTGCACCTCACGGCGCGCGAGCGCGGCTTTCAATTTGTTTTTCGGTGCGGGCATGATTTGCTTCCTTCAATGCAGAGTTAAAATTCTCTCCATGATTGACCCGAAAGGCAAGCGCTGAGTTGGTGCAGCGATAAATTCCGCTGCCGCCTGTTTGCGGCCTGCTGTGCCAACTATCGAACCTAACGCCCTTGCGGGGATTGTGCGAAATAAAGTATGCAGCTGCCTGAGTGGTTTGGAAGTTGGAAAAAGAATATGGGACAGCACTATTTGGTCGCAGACGTGGGCGGCACCAATACCCGCGTAGCTCTGGCCATTGATGGAAAGCTGCAAACCCAAACAATTCACCGCTACCGCAACACAGAACAATCTGGCGTTGTCGGAATTTTGCAAAACTATCTGACCGAACACGCCCCAGAGGTGCGCCCTAGGGCCGTCTGCATTGACGTGGCCGGGCCTGTTGGCGCTGACGAAGGGCAATTGACCAATCTGGATTGGACCGTCACCAGCACTGAGCTCTGCGCTGCCACGGGCGCATCATTCGGCGCCATTCTGAACGATATGCAGGCCCAAGGCATGGCCTTGTCGCATTTGCCCAGCACGGCCTTTCACAGCATCGTGAAAGGCACCGCTCACAGTGGCCATCGCATGGTTGTCAATATTGGCACAGGGTTCAATTCGGCGGTGGTCTTGGGCGAAGGGCCAAAACTCACAGTGCCGGGCAGCGAAACCGGTCATGTCAATTTACCCGTGCCGAGCCCTGAGATCTATGAGCTGCATCAATTCCTCACCGAACGCTTTGGGTTCGCCTCAGCCGAGGAGGTGCTCTCCGGCCGCGGGCTCGGGCATATCTACGGCTTTCTCGCCCGGCTGGCTCCACACCAGCCCTTCCCCAGCTCCCAGCATATCATGACCCATTTGCACAGCGATCCGCATGCGCGAAAATCAGTTGAGATCATGCTCGAGGTTTTGGGCTGCGTCTGTGGCAACTTGGCCCTGACACATTTGCCCTTTGGTGGCATTTACCTGGTCGGTGGCATGGCGCAGGTCTTGGCGGACTATTATCACGACAGCGCCTTTCACCGCGCCTTTGTCGCCAAGGGCAGGTTTGCTGAATTTATGGACCAATTCTCCGTGCATTTGCTGCAAGACGATCACGCGCCCCTTGTCGGATGCATCGCACATCTGCAACATCACGGGCATGATACACTCTGACATCCTTCCAAACGCCCAGGTCCGCCAACACTTCTTAGACCGTCATCAGCTGCGAAAGCCACCGCTGGGTACGCGGCTCGATCAGACCTTGACGGCCCTGAATTTTGTGCAGGTCGACAGCATCAACACCCTCGCGCGGGCGCATGATCTCATTCTTTGGTCGCGGCAGCAAAGCTATCGCCCGCCCGCCTTGCGCAAAATGGTGGATCACAGCCGCACAGCATTTGAAGCATGGACACATGATGCCTCGATCCTGCCCATGGCGGCCTTTCCCCATTGGCGTCACAAATTCATCCGCGACGCAGAGCGGGTTCAAAAGCGATGGAAGGCCTGGCACCGTGGGGATTTTTTGGCGCAGACCGAAACGGTTTTAGAACAGATTGCCCGGCATGGACCTTTGGGATCTGGCGAGGTCGGCGCAAACGAACGGCGCGGGACCGGCGGTTGGTGGGATTGGCACCCCTCGAAAACCGCCCTCGAATATCTTTGGCGCACGGGCCGCATCACGGTGAGTCGGCGCGAGGGCTTTCGCAAGCTCTATGATTTGACAGAAAATGTCATCCCGCAAGACATACGCAGCGCCCAACCTTCGCTTGACGACAGCAAAGATTGGGCCTGCCAAGGGGCACTGCGCGCTCTGGGCTTTGCCACGGCGAAGGAAGTGAGCGATTTTTATGACTTTGTCACGGTCCCCGAGGCCCGGGCCTGGATCGCGCGCGGGATTCACTCAGGCCTGCTTCGCGAAATCAAAACCGAAGCGGCCAATGGGCAACTGCGCGACCGGGTGGTGTTCACGCAAGATTGGCCCAAACTGCAAGAGCCGTTGACCACCTCCAACCGCCTGCGCATTCTCAGCCCCTTCGATCCGGCGTTGCGCAATCGCGCACGCGCAGAAGAGATTTTTGGCTTTTCCTATCGCATCGAAGTTTTCGTTCCCGCTGCGCAGCGCCAATACGGGTATTATGTCTTTCCAATTTTGGAAGGCAGCGCCCTTATTGCCCGCATAGAAATCAAGGCCAATAGAAAGAAAAATGCAATTGAAATTATAGGCCTGTGGCCGGAAGCGACTGTAAAATTCACCCCTGCGCGCCTCGAGAGGCTGATCGCTGAGCTCAAGCGTATCTGCCCTCTGGCTGAGTGTCGTGATATCTCTGGCCTGGAGATATTGCGGAGCATTTGAGGCAAAATTTCGGTCAAATATCCAGCTTCAGCACCCCGCCCGGTTTGGCTGCTCGGCTTTGGCACAGGATGACGGTGGTTTCGCGCTGCGCCGCCGAGAGCACAAAATCACGATGCTCAACCTCACCGGACAGCACCGTGCATTTGCACACACCGCAGAGCCCATCCGCACATTTCACATCCACTGCTATCCCTGCGGCGATCAGCGCATCACTGGCCGATTGCGTGGCAGTGACTGGAATTTTTTGCCCATTCGCCCGCTCAATCTCAAAGGGATGGTTTTCCCATTCCGGCAGCTCCGGCACCGTAAAGAACTCAGCATGCAGCGCCGCCTCCGGGTAGCCTTTAGAGCGGGCATGATCTAAAATGGCGCTCATATAAGCATCTGGTCCGCATACATAAATATGCGTCCCGGCGTAATAGGGCGGCACGGCTCGGGCAATATCAAGGCGCGTGCCTTGATCGGAGTAATGCCGGCTGACACGATCGGCCCAAGCCAACCCGTCAAATGCGCCATCAAAGGCCGCCGTCGATTTTTGACTGGCAGAATACATCAGGCGAAAATCCCCGCCCTTGCGATGAAGCTCATGGGCAAAGGCCACCATCGGCGTCACGCCGATACCGCCACCAAAGAGCAAGGACAGCTTGGCCGAAAGCTCCAATTCAAAATGATTGATGGGTTTGGAGACAAAGACGCGCCGGCCGGGCTCGAAAATTCGGTGCATCAATTGCGAGCCCCCCCGCCCTTCGGGCTCCTCTAGCACTGCGATTTCATAGCAGCTGCGATCGGCCGGATCACCGCACATGGAATATTGCCGCAAAAATTCCGGCGCGACCACAATGTCCAAATGCGCCCCGGCCGTCCATCGGGGCAAATCCGCACCATCCACCGCCACAAGCCGATATTTCTTAACCGCCCCTGGGCACTCTTCCACCTCAGCGACAGACATTTGAATGACCGGCGCTTCGTGATCGTTTTGGTAGATATGCAAGTGATCTCGGGCCCCTGTGGCAGATTTCGCTTGATAGACCTGTGCTGTGATCATGGCCTGATAGGCCGCAATTCCAGCCTCGCGGTCCATTGGCGCCGGATAGGGATAGGGATGGGGTGCCAAGGGTGCGGGATAAACCGCCAAAGTTTGGTCTTGGTACTTGAGATCCAGATCTTTTTGCAAAGACCGTGCGTTGACGGCATGAGCGGTTGGGCGATACCCCCCCTCCTCGGTCAATTCCAAATCCCACCACCATTTTTTAACCGGGTTGAGTTCGCCGCGACCGGCCATATCATCCATCTTTGCCAAAACGGGCGCCATCTGCGGCACGTTCATTGCCGCCCATCGGAAGGGCGCTTCTGCAAACAGCCCCTCAAGGTTCCAAGGACAGGTTTTCATGCAGCGTCCACACATGGCGCCACCCGGTGTCGTGATGCGATAGCTGGCACATTTCTGACTGTCAGATTTCCAAATTTCATATCCGTTGAACATCAATTTTGGCCCAGCCGTGATCGCCCCAGAGGGGCATTCACGGGCGCATTTATTGCAGCTTTGACAAAACCGCTGCAGGCCAAAATCGATTGGTTTGTCATGGGCCAGAGGCAGGCTCGTGGTCACCACACCAGATTTCAAACGCGGACCCAGAAAAGGGTTTAGGATCACCTCGCCGATACGGCTCACCTCCCCCAGACCCGAGAGCAAGAGCAAGGGCGGCTGCAACACCTCACCATCCATCACCGTATGCGCCTTGGCCCGATAGCCCAAGTTGCGGATATGTTGCGCAATGATACCGCCAAGAAGGGAAAACCGCAGATAGGCGCGCATGGATTGCGCCACCGAGATCCAATCGTCGCCCGAAGCGCCTTCCATCGTTTCAAACCCTTGATCGACAATCATGCTGATCGCCTGATCATGGGGCGGGATGATGGGCGCGCCGCGGGCGTCATGGGAATACCAGGACCACTCGGGGCAGCGTGACACTCCCGTCGCATCGATGCCCAGAAAATAACTGGCCCCTTTGATGTTATCGGCCGCCTGCTCTGGCGCAATCTGTTGCGCGTGAGCGGCGGGCTCGCCATCCTGCAAGAGCACGAAAGCACCAAGCAGCCGTCGTTGGGCAGAGCTGGGCGCAGCCTTGCGCACATAGTGACCCGCGGTGGCGCCCTTTTGCAGCGCAGGCCCCATGTCGCCAAATTGCGCACGGGCAAACATATCCGTGCGTTTGGGCACCCGGGCCACATTCGCCTCATCGATATAGGTTGTGGGGGTCTCAACCCGCTTTAGGGTTTCAAACGGATGGGCCCCCTTTGCGTATTGCCGCCGCGCATAGGGATCATGCGACCCTCGGCTCGCGCCACCATGGCGGCCGAGAGTCCACTCCAGACCCATCAGGGCGGATCGCGGTTGATCGGCGGCCAAAGGCAAATCCGGTGCCAGCGCCATATCGGTGGTGACGGCGGCCAAACCAAATCTTTGACCCAACCAAGGATGGCTGATCTGCTCCCCCGCCACCTGCGCCAAGCCAGCCTTCACCGCCAAGCGCGCCAAATCCACATCACAGGTGGTGGCCGAATGCGCCCGGGCGCTGTAGCCTAAAATGCGAATATAATTGGCCAAGACCGTGGCAGTTTCGGCCCCCAGAACGGCCGCGCGTTCCGCCTGCGCGTCTTGCACCCAATCGCAGCCGGTCTCCCCCCTGCGCGGGTCTCGCCGATAGGCCACCAAAAAAACCAAAGCATAGGCATGGTGGTCCATGGGCTGCGGCTTGGAGGTCATGCTTTCCTTCAAATCTGCCATGATCACATCAATGCCAGCGGCCAATGTTTTGGTTTGGCGGGTTTGCAGAGCAAGCGACAGGCGATCAATTTGCGGGTTGCGCCGCGGCGCTGTCAACCTGTCCTCCGGGCTCAAAGGCGCTATGCCAACCATGGATATGTCATTAAAATATGCGAAGGCTTTCAGGTGATTGGACCGCTCTTGCCGATCTTCGGGAATTTCCGAGGGCGCTGAATTTTGCGGCCCATCCCGCACCGCATCCATCATGGCTTGAAATTCCGCCATGGCGGGCACCAAGCTGGCACTGTCTGCGGGCCGCTGAAAGGACAGATCCGGCCATGGCGCCAGCCCATCAAGATCGGGCATTTGCGGGCTGCGCTTTAGGATTTCCGTTGGAAAGCGCCCCATATGCACCGGGCGATTGCGATCTGAAAACAGCTTAGCCATGGGCCGCTCCTCTAAGTTGGGCCGTCATGGCCGCCAAAATCGACAGGGCAATTTCTGCCGGTGTGCGGCTGCCGATGTCGAGGCCCACCGGCCCTTGAATCCGGGCAAACTCCGCCGCGCTCACCCCCAGGTCCAGCATGGACTGGCGACGCTTTGCATGGGTCCGGGTGGATCCCAAGGCGCCAATATAGAATGCATCGCTCGCAACCGCATGTTGCAACGCCGGCGTGTCCATTTTGGGATCATGGGTCAGGGTGACAAGCGCTGTATGCCGATCAAGGGACAGCCGGGCCAAAGCCTCCTCTGGCCAGTCGACAATCACCTCAAGCCCGTCAAAGCGGGCCGGGCTTGCAAAACTGTCGCGCGGATCGATGATGGTCACGAGATAGCCCGCCATCTGCGCCATTGGGGCCAAATATTGCGCAATATGCACCGCTCCAATGATCACCAAGCGCAGGGGCACGGTTTGGACATAGGTGAAGACATCCCCCGCCAGCCCGCCACCTGCCGCAAAAACGGAAGGGTCTGTTTGCGCCGAAATAATGTCACGCCGCCAGTTGGACAGATCCAACCGCAGGGCGAGGGGCTCTCGGGCAGATTGGGCCTCAACGAGGCGTTCCAGCACGGCCGGAGCGATCCCCTGGCCCTGCCCCACAGGCTCCACCACCAATTCGATTTCACCGCCACAGGCCAGCCCGACCGCGAAAGCATCGGCATCCGCAACGCCATAGCGCAGACGCAGGCACTGCCCGGCCTCCAATGCCTCCAGCGCCTCCAAGACCACAGCGCCCTCAACACAGCCGCCCGAAACTGACCCGTGAAAGCTGCCATCGGCGCAGATCACCATCTGAGCACCTATCGGCCGGGGGGCAGATCCCCATGTGGCCATGACCGTGGCCAGCGCCACGCGCTGCCCCTGTTGGTGCAGCCGCAAGGCCAGTGCTGTGATATTTTCTGAGACTGCCATCTCAACTGCCCCATTGTTTGCCAAATTGCTCCGCAGATATGACGTCAGACTAAGAGCAATCGCGGCGACCTGTCCAGTTGCGCCGCATATAACAGCGGTCGCGTCCCGCACATCACCGCGCAGTTAAGCCATTGCGGGCTAAAAGCTCAAGGTAGAGTGCCGCATGATCCAAGCCTGCGCCATCCATCTCATGGACCAAATGATCAAAACGGTCGCGGGTATTTTGCAAAGTGGGCAAGTTTAGCCCAAAACTCTCCGCCTCGGCCAAGGCATTGTTGAGGTCTTTCAGCTGCAATGTGCATAGGCCGCCTGGGGTGAAATCCATCGACGTCATACGCGCACCGTGCAGTTGCAAAATCGTGCTGTCAGCAAAGCCGCCTTTCAAAGCCGCGCGCACAGCGGCAGGATCAGCGCCGCCTTTTTGCAGCATCAACATCGCTTCGGCCACCGCCGCAATGGTGATGCCGACGATGGCTTGATTGGCCAATTTCGCCAATTGCCCCGCGCCAATCGGCCCAACATGCACCGGCCGCCCCATAGCGCTCAGCGCGGGCGCGATACGCTCAAAGTCCTCTGGCGCGCCACCGGCCATAATCGCCAGGCTGGCCTCCTCGGCGCCCTTGGTCCCCCCGGATACCGGCGCATCCACATAAGACACCCCCAGCCGCGCCAAGTCTTCAGCTGCGGCCCGCGCCTCTTCGGGCTTGATCGATCCCATCTCCACCCAGACCGTGCCGGGCCGCAAAGCGGCGCGCAGCGCCGGGTCAGATTGCACCAAGACCCCAGTCGGCCCATCCGACAGCATGGAGATCACAATATCGGCCTGAGCGACCGCCTCGGACGCATCGCCTGCCACAACAGCCCCAAAGGCGCGCAAAGCCATGGCCTTCGCCGCCGTTCTGTTCCAGACCGCCGTTGAAAACCCCGCCTGGCACAGGTTCCGCGCCATAGGCGCGCCCATAAGCCCTGTTCCCAAGACCGCAATTTTCTGTTGGTGTGACATGCGTTTGACCCTTTATAAGCACGACGGGCCAGCCGCCCGTTGCGCATTTGTGCGGCTGGGTCTGGCAAATTGCAACCGCTTAAGTCACCGCAAAGCCGCAGGCGGCTCCAAGGGCGCCGCCCCAGAGAGCAAACATCCCTGCGGTTAAAGGGGATAAAAATGCAAGATTGTTCGGAAACATCATTGCCTAATGGCGGCGAGCCATGCACATTTACCATCTCAAGGGACAGAACAGGGGATCCAGATGGGACGACTTTCAGGAAAACGCGCTTTGGTCACCGCCGCAGGACAAGGCATTGGCAGAGCCACCGCTTTGGCCATGGCCGCTGAAGGCGCCAAAGTCTTTGCCACAGACATCAATCCCGAAACTTTGGCTGAGGTGCAATCTGCCAATACGGGGCAGATGGAAACCTATGTGCTCGACGTGCTGGACGCCACCTCAACCCGTGAGGGCGTCGAGCGCGCGCAGCCAGATATCTTGTTTAATGGCGCAGGTTTCGTGCATCACGGGACCATTTTGGACGCCCGTGAAGACGACTGGGATTTCGCCCTCAACCTCAATCTGCGCTCAATGATGCGCACCATTCAAGCGGCGCTGCCGGGCATGTTGGAACGTGGGGGCGGCTCAATTATCAATATGTCATCGGCCTGTTCCTCGATTATTGGCGCCCCCAATCGCTTTATCTATGGCACAAGCAAAGCGGCCGTGATCGGCCTGACCAAATCCGTGGCCATTGATTACATCAAACAAGGGATTCGCTGTAATGCCATTTGTCCCGGCACCGTTGAAAGCCCCTCCTTACATGATCGCCTGCGCGCCACTGGAGATGAGGTGCAAGCCATGAAAGACTTTGTCGCCCGCCAGCCCATGGGCCGCATTGGCACCGCCGAAGAAATCGCAGCCCTTGCAGTTTACCTAGGATCGGATGAAAGTGCCTTCACAACCGCCACAGCACAGGTCATTGACGGCGGCTGGTCAAACTAATCGCTGGCGACCAAAACTTTAACTTAACGAGGACGATCCGCGTGTCAGATATCAAACCGAAATTGCGATCCCAACAGTGGTTCAACAATCCCGACAATCAAGAGATGACAGCGCTCTATCTTGAACGCTATCTCAACTACGGTCTGACACGTCATGAGCTGCAATCGGGCAAGCCGATCATTGGCATTGCCCAGACCGGCAGCGACCTTAGCCCCTGCAATCGCCACCATATTGAACTGTCCAAACGGGTGCGGGATGGGGTGATTGCCGCCGGTGGCACGGTGATTGAGATTCCGGTGCATCCCATTCAGGAGACCGGAAAACGCCCGACAGCGATGTTGGACAGAAACCTGGCCTATCTGTCTTTGGTTGAAACTCTATTTGGCTATCCGATTGATGGGGTTGTGCTGAATATCGGCTGTGACAAAACCACCCCGGCCTTGCTGATGGCGGCGGCGACCGTCAATATCCCTGCCATTGCCCTTTCCGTTGGTCCAATGCTCAACGGGTGGTTCGGCGGAAAGCGCACGGGCTCTGGCACGATCGTCTGGAAGGCCCGCGAGATGCAGGCCGCAGGTGAAATCGATGATGACGGTTTTATGGACATGGTGGCCTCCTCAACACCTTCGGTTGGCTATTGCAACTCCATGGGCACCGCCACAACGATGAACTCCCTGGCCGAGGGGCTTGGTATGCAATTGCCCGGCTCCGCCGCCATCCCAGCGCCCTATCGCGAGCGCGGGCAAATCAGCTATGAGACCGGGCTGCGGATTGTCGATATGGTGCATGAAGATCTGCGACCAAGCCGCATCATGACCCGAGAAGCCTTTGAGAACGCCATTGTGATCAATTCGGCCATCGGCGGCTCGACCAATGCGCCGATCCACCTGAACGGCATCGCCAAACATCTGGGCGTGGCCTTGAACAATGATGATTGGCAAAAACTCGGCCATAAGGTGCCGCTCTTGGTCAACCTGCAACCGGCGGGCGAATATCTTGGCGAGGATTACCACCGGGCCGGCGGTGTGCCGGCGGTGGTTGGCGAATTGCTCGCCGCAGGGCTGTTGCCCCACCCAAATGCCATGACAGCCAATGGAAAAACCATTGCTGAGAATTGCCAAGATCGCCGCAGCACCAATACCGATGTGATCAAGCAAGTGGCAGCGCCACTGGTCGATGCGGCGGGTTTTATCAACCTGAAGGGCAATCTGTTTGACAGCGCGATCATGAAAACTTCGGTGATTTCGCAAGAATTTCGCAGGCGCTACCTGTCTGATCCGGTCAACCCAAACTGTTTTGAAGGGCGCGCCATCGTCTTCGACGGGCCAGAAGACTTCCACCGCGGCATTGATGATCCAAGCCTTAAAATCGACGAAAACTGCGTCCTAATCATGCGCGGTGCCGGGCCAATTGGCTATCCTGGCGGGGCGGAAGTCGTAAATATGCGCCCGCCGTCCTATCTTTTGAAAAAGGGCATCACCTCCCTGCCCTGTTTGGGCGATGGGCGGCAATCGGGCACCTCCGGATCGCCTTCTATTCTCAACGCCTCGCCTGAGGCTGCAGATGGCGGCGGCCTGGGCTTGGTGCAAACGGGCGATATCATCCGCATTGATTTGAATGCCTGCACCGCCAATATGCTGGTTGAACCGGCCGAGCTTGAGCGCCGCAGGGCCGCCCTTGGCCCGCGCCCCTTCACCCCGGACAGCCAAACCCCTTGGCAAGAATTGTTCCGCCAGAAAGTCAGACCCTTCTCAGAAGGCATGACCCTGGACGGGGCGCATGAATATCAAGACATCGCGCGCAAACATATGCCGCGTGACAACCACTAGGAGTTTTTTAATGAAATTAGTCCGCTATGGCGATGCTGGCGCAGAGCGCCCCGGCTTGATCGACCCCGAAGGCGTGCTGCGCGACCTGTCGGATCATGTGACGGATATCGATGGACGCGTGCTGGGTGATGCGGGATTGGCCCGCCTGCGGGCGCTGGACCCAAGCGCCTTGCCCGCGGTCAGCGGATCACCGCGCCTTGGCCCTGTTGTGGGCAATATCGGCAAGTTTCTTTGCATCGGTCTGAATTATTCCGACCACGCGGCAGAAACCGGCGCGGCCATTCCTGAACATCCCATTTTGTTTTTCAAGGCCAATTCCGCCATCGTCGGCGCCAATGATGATGTGGTGATGCCGCGCGGCTCGACCCATACGGATTGGGAAGTGGAACTTGGGGTGGTGATCGGCACAGCGGCAAAATATGTCAGCGAAGATGAGGCTTTGAGCCATGTCGCCGGCTATTGCATCGTCAACGACGTATCAGAGCGGCATTTCCAAACGCAGCTGACCGGGCAATGGACCAAGGGCAAAAGCTGCGACACCTTCGGCCCCACCGGCCCCTATCTCGTCACGCGCGATGAAATTGCCGATCCGCAGGCTCTGGAGATGTCACTGGATGTGAACGGCAAACGCATGCAAACCGGCACGACGGCGACCATGATCTTCACAGTCGCGCAAATTATCAGCCACCTGTCTCAGCTTATGACGCTGCATCCCGGAGATGTCATCACCACCGGAACCCCTCCGGGCGTGGGGATGGGCATGAAACCAGAGCCGGTCTATCTCAAGCCCGGCGATGTGATGGAGCTTGAAATCTCTGGCCTTGGCAAGCAGCGCCAAACCGTGCGCCAAGACGCATAACCAACACACCATGCCCCGCCCGTGAGGCCGCTCTCGGGTGGGGCGTTCCAAATGTGACCCTCTACCCTCCCATGACTGCCATTTCGACCATACGCAATCTTGGACCGGCCATGGAAGCCGAGTTAAATGCGGCCGGCATCCCGACCGCAGAGGCCTTGCGGGCCTGCGGCGCAGATGAGGCCTACCGCCGATTGCTTCGCTCCGGCGCGCGGCCGCATTTCATCGCCTATTATGTGCTGCATATGGCGCTTCAAGGCCGCCCCTGGAATGATTGCAAAGGCGCGGAGAAAGCGGCCCTGCGCGGGAATTTCGACGCGCTTGTCGCCGAGCACCGGGGCCTCAACGATCATGGCATTGAAAAAATCCTAGATTGCATCGGCACAGGCCTGCGGCGATAAAAAAGGCCACACCCCGAAGGGTGCAGCCCCGAACCCCGATGGGTTTTATTTAGCCAACCAGTTCGAGACCGGAAAAGAAATAGGCAATCTCTTGTGCGGCAGTCTCTGGCGCATCTGAGCCATGCACGGAGTTTTCACCGACGGATTCGGCAAATTCTGCGCGGATGGTGCCGGGGGCGGCATCTGCGGGATTGGTTGCGCCCATTACTTCGCGGTTCTTGGCAATGGCGCCCTCGCCTTCCAAAACCTGCGCGACGATTGGCGCGGAGGCCATGAATTCGCACAGCTCACCGTAAAACGGGCGCTCTTTATGCACCGCATAGAATTCACCGGCCTGAGCCATGGTCAAATGAATGCGTTTTTGCGCCACGATGCGCAGGCCAGCCTCTTCGAATTTGGCATTGATCTTGCCGGTCAGGTTGCGGCGGGTTGCATCAGGTTTGATGATTGAGAATGTGCGTTCCAGAGCCATGTTCAAGGGCCTTTCTATTGCGGATTGATATTGTCCGGCGCGTTAGCATGCGGCGCGCGGATTGGAAAGCCTTGATTGCAGCGGGCGCGGCGGCGGCGGGCGAGATTGCGCGGGCCGGCGCAATCGGCTAACCTGCGCCATATTCAGACAAATTGATTTCCATGCAGATAGAAAAATATAATAAACCCGCTGAACAGACATTGATCGAAGCCTGCCGCAACGGGGACGATACAATATTCAGTATGGAACGGCCCGAAGAGGGCAGTGCCGACAACACCATCCGCGCCGGGCTGATCCGGGCGCTTTTGCTCGGCACCGGCGATTGCACCCCCCCGGCCCGCGGGCTGCGGATTTTCGGCGCGTGGATCACCGGAAAGCTGGATCTTGCGGGCGAGGCCCTGCTGGTGCCGCTGGGGCTGGTCGATTGCACCCTTGAAGCAGATGTCGTGCTGATGGACTGCACCCTTCCCGCGCTCTACATGCCCGGCACTCATTTGCCCAAACTGAGTGCGCAACGCCTGCAGTGCAACGGGCCGCTGCACCTGCGGGCTGGATTTCAAGCAACCGGTCTGGTCGATCTGACCGGCGCGACGATCACCGGGCAGCTGTCCTGCGCCGGAGGCAAGTTTTTGGCGAAGGATATGGCGTTGAACTGCAATGCCATAACAGTTGGAGCCAGTGTATTTTTGTGCGAAGCATTTGAGGCCCAAGGAGAGGTCAATCTGGGCGGCGCGAAGATTGGCGGGCAGCTGACCTGTGACCGCGGCACGTTTTTGGCGGAGCGTATGGCGCTAAACTGTAATGCTGTAACAGTTGGGGCGGATGTGTTTTTGCGCGAAGGATTTGAGGCTAAAGGTGAGGTCAATCTGGTCCGTGCAAGGATTGGCGGGGGACTAGACTGTAACGGTGGCAAGTTTTTGGCAGGGGGTACAGCGCTGAACTGTGAGGCCATGTCAGTCGGGGCAGATGTGTTTCTGAGCCAAGAATTTGAGGCCCGGGGCTGGATAGATCTGGACCGGTTTGAGGCCCGGGGCTGGATAGATCTGAACCGGGCGGAGATTGCCGGAAATTTGCAGATGTCCGGCGCCACCCTTAACACGGGTTTAGATGCTAAAGGGATGCGGGTGCGGGCCGGGTTTCTCTGGAAGGATGTAACGGGCGACGGGATCGAGGTTGATTTGATCAACGCCCATGTTGGCACCCTGTATGATCTGCCGGGCGTTTGGCAGCCTGTGAAGATGCTACGCCTGTCCTACTTTCGCTATGACCGGATCGAAAGTGACATGGATGTGCAGGAACGCTTGGACTGGCTGGCCAGACATGACGCAACTGTCAGCCGTTTCACCCCGCAACCCTATGTACAGCTGGCCAATGTCTTGCGCAGACAGGGATTTGCCGGGGATGCCGCGCGGGTCTTGGTGCGGCGTGAAGACAGGCAGCGGCTTCAAGAATATCTGGATGGCCGAGCCGCGCATAAACGATCACGCGACCATTTGAACGGTGATCTGCGCCCGGCAGCCGCCTCCTTGTGGGCAGATGGAAAATATGTCCTGAATGTGCTAAAATACTTTAGGGGCTATCTATTTGGCCAGATGCTCGGTTATGGTCGCCGGCCCGAGCGGGTGTTGAGTTTTGTAGCCGTTATCTTGATAGTCACCATCTGGTTTGCCCAGCAAATCCACATCCACGGGCAGTTTGCGCCGACCTCCTCGGTCGTCTTGACCTCGCAGGACTGGCTGGACAGTTTCCCAACGGAGCCCCTCCCCGCCTCATCGCCGCTCTGGCGCGCGCAGCTGGACGCTTGGGCGCAGACCACATCCGGGCGCGACTATACAAGCTTTAGCGCCTTTCTCTATGCGCTCGATCTATTTATCCCGCTGGATGCTTTGGGACAGGAAAAAAATTGGGCGCCCTCAGCCGAACGGGGCGGGTGGGGCGAATGGGGCCACCGGCTGCGCTGGCTTGTGCAAATGGCCGGCTGGGTGATTACCGCCATAGGCGCGGCGGTGGTCACCGGGTTGATCGGTCGGCGGGATTGACCTTTCCTGCGCTTCGCGTCATGGGAGAGCCATGCTGAAAATCCAAGATATCACCTATGCCGTCGACGGCCGCCGCTTGTTTGAGGGCGCCAGTGCAACCATTCCCACGGGCCATAAAGTGGGCTTTGTCGGCCCCAATGGCACGGGAAAAACCACGCTTTTTCGCATCATACGCGGGGAATTGGCGCTGGAAAGCGGCGCGATTGAACTGCCCCGACGGGCCAAGATTGGCGGCGTGGCGCAGGAGGCCCCGGCCAATGATCTGTCGCTGCTCGACACGGTTTTGGCCGCAGATGTCGAGCGGGCGGCGCTTTTGGCCGATTCCAGCGAAGATCCCAACAGAATCGCCGAGGTGCAAACCCGTCTGGCCGATATTGATGCCTGGTCCGCCGAAGGGCGCGCCTCTGCCATTCTCAAGGGTCTGGGGTTCGACGAGGCGGCGCAAAAGCGCCCCTGCTCTGATTTCTCAGGCGGTTGGCGCATGCGGGTGGCCCTGGCGGCGGTGCTGTTTTCTGCACCAGATCTTTTGCTGCTGGATGAGCCGACCAACTATCTCGATCTTGAGGGCACCATCTGGCTCGAAGCGTTTTTGGCGCGCTATCCGCATACGGTGGTGGTGATCAGCCACGACCGCGACTTGCTCAACCGCGCCGTGGGCGGGATCTTGCATCTTGAGAACAAGCAATTGACCTTCTACCAAGGCAATTACGATACATTCGCCAAAACCCGCGCCGCCAAACGCGCGGTGCAAGCGGCCGCGGCGAAAAAGCAATCGGCGCAGCGCGAGCATTTGCAAAGTTTTGTCGATCGCTTCAAAGCCAAGGCCTCCAAAGCCAAACAGGCCCAATCGCGCGTCAAGGCGCTGGAGCGCATGGAGCTGATCACCCCGCCGGAGGAAGTGGCAAAGCGGGTCTTTACCTTCCCGCAACCCGAAGAGCTGTCACCGCCCATTGTTGCGATTGAAAACGGAGCCGTCGGCTATGGCGGGCCGGATATCCTGTCTCAGCTGGAGTTGCGCATTGATCAGGACGACCGCATTGCGCTTCTGGGCAAGAATGGTGAAGGCAAATCGACCCTGTCGAAATTGATCTCTGGCCGGCTCAAAACCTCTGCCGGGCGGCTTGTGACCCATAACAAATTGCGCATTGGCTATTTTGCCCAGCATCAGGTCGATGAGTTGAACCTGGACGAAACACCGCTGCAACATCTGCAATCCGAGCGCCCCGATCACAGCCCGGCCCGCCTGCGCGCCATGCTCTCGGGCTTTGGTCTGGGGCCCGATCAAGTCGATACGGTGGTTGCGCGCCTCTCGGGCGGGCAAAAGGCGCGCCTGTCGCTCTTACTGGCCACATTGGATGCGCCGCATATGCTGATTTTGGATGAGCCGACAAACCACCTGGACATCGAAAGCCGCGAGGCCTTGGTGCAAGCACTGACAACCTATTCTGGCGCGGTGATCTTGGTGAGCCACGATATGCATCTTTTATCGCTCGTGGCCGACCGATTGTGGCTGGTCTCAGGCGGGCGGGTCACACCGTTTGATCAGGATCTCGCGGCCTATCGCGATTTTCTTCTCGGCGGGGCTGCGCCCAAGAAATCCTCTGAAAAGCCCAAGGTCAAAAAGCCCGGACGCGAGCAGCGCATGGCCGCGCGCAGCGCGTTGAAACGCGCAGAGGAGCGTATCGAGAAAATCACAGTGATGCAGGAAAAACTGCAAGAAAAACTCGCAGATCCAAAGCTCTATGAGGATCACAATGCTGCCGACCTTGCAGTCTGGCAAAAAAAGTTTCATGAGGTGGAGACCGCCCTGCTTCGGGCAGAACAGCTATGGCTCAGCGCCAGTGAAACTGTAGAGAAATTGGAAAATGGCTGATTTGATTGACACATTGCCGCTGATATGGGCTTTTGCCGCCTTATTCGTGGTGATTGATCCGATTGGCCTGGCGCCGATCTTTGTGGCTTTGACCCAAGGCATGGAGCCGGGCAAGCGCAAGGCGATTGGGATGCGCGCCTGTATGATCGCCTTTGTTATCCTGGCGCTCTTTGGGTTCTTCGGCGAGTCTGTATTGGGATTCGCCGGCATCTCCATGCCGGCCTTTCAGATTGCCGGTGGGGTTTTACTGTTCTTGACCGCCCTGGAGATGCTATTTGAACTGCGCGCCAAACGGCGCAGCTCAAAAGGTGATGAGGTTGAGGATGATGACCGAGATCCATCGGTCTTCCCCTTGGCGACCCCCTTGATCGCCGGACCTGGGGCAATTGCCACGATCATTTTGTTGACCAATGAGGCACAGGGCAATTTATTGCAGCAAATCAGTGTCATTGTGGTGATGGGCGCGGTTGTTCTCACTGCCTTTATTTTGTTCATGCTGGCAGGATTGATGGAGCGCGCCTTAGGACAAACCGGAATTTTGGTGGTCAGCCGGGTTTTGGGCATGCTATTGGCAGCTTTGGCGGTGCAATTTATCTTAAACGGATTGCTTGGCTTTAGCGCGACCCTGGGCTGACGCAGAGCCCTGCGCGCAATAGGAAGGCAGATATGAGCGGCGAGTCACTTGCAAGTCTTGGTTATTTGGCCCTGCTGCTTTTGGCTTTGGGCGGCGCTTATTTGGCGAGCCATCGCCAATCGGTCGGAAAATCGCTGCAAATGGCTCTTGTCTGGGGCATGATCTTCATGGGCTGCATGGCCATTTATGGCCTCTGGGGCGATATAAGCCGCGATTATAGCCGCAACACCCAGCCCATCACCCGGCAGGATGGTGCGATTGCACTGCCCCGCGCCCCCGACGGGCATTATTATGTGACAGCTGAAGTGAATGGCACCGAAATTGATTTTCTGGTCGACACCGGGGCCAGTGATATCGTCTTGTCGCGCACAGATGCCGCGCGCATCGGGTTTGATTTAGACAAGCTGGCGTTTTTGGGCAGCGCACGCACCGCAAATGGCGTTGTACCCATCGCCTTTAGCCGAGTCAAAACCATTCGCCTTGGTCCCTATGTGGACCAAAACATCTCCGTCTCAATCAATGGTGGTGAGATGGACAAGAGCTTGTTGGGTATGAGCTACCTCGGGCGTTTTGGGCGGATTGAAATTGCCCTGGATCAACTGATCCTGCAGCGCTGACCCGGCTTGCACATGTCTTGGCCTTCGCTAGGCTGTGCGCGCGGTGTTTTCAGCCTGAAGCGCCCAATTGCCTTGAGCTTGGCTCCAATATTTCGCAGCAATCCCCGCCTCGGTCAGCGACTTCCATTGCGCGCGCGCCGTTTGCATATGCGCGCCATTGTCGTCCTGAAACAAAATACACACGCGCCTGCTGGATAAGACCTCATCGGCGGTCACGGAACTGCCGCCGATGCAAATCAAACAGTCATATGGCGCCTCATGACCCTCCAGCGCCAGCACCACAGGTTGATCGTCTTCCTGCGCCGTGCCGGCAAGCCCATGGGGCAGGAACTCTTCCGCGGGGCCCTGCCACAGCGCATCATCGAGCTGCTGCATCTCCGCCTCCTCCCGGCCGCGGATCACCACCCGCCAGCCATTGGCCAGGCATTTTCCCAAAAGCGGGCGCAGCGCCTGATCCACTCTCTGGCGTGTCAGGTGGTAGAAATAGACCTCACTCACGCGGCGCGCCCTCGCCCTTATCCTCGTAATGATCTGCAATCAGACGGTTCAAGGCCCGCACGCCCCATCCGGTGGCGCCTTTTGGGGCAAAGGCGCTGTCTGCGGCAATGGAGGCCACGCCGGCGATATCCAGATGCGCCCAAGGCATATCCTCTTTCACAAACCGCTGCAAAAACTGCGCAGCTGTGATCGATCCCGCGGCCCGTGTGCCCACATTTTTCATATCTGCAATGCGTGATTTGAGCATTTTATCATAGGCAGGCGCCAAGGGCATCCGCCAAGCGCCTTCGCCTTCAGCTGTCGCCGCCGTGATGAAATCCTTAGACAATTTGTCATTATTGGAAAATACGCCGGCCATTTCATGACCCAAACCAATGATGATGGCACCGGTCAAAGTCGCCAAGTTGATCATGCCGCTCGGCGCGAAACGCTCTTGGGTGTACCAAAGAATGTCGGCCAAAACCAAACGCCCTTCGGCATCTGTATTGATGACTTCAACCGTATCGCCTTTCATGGATTTGATAACATCGCCGGGGCGCACTGCATTGCCGGAGGGCATATTTTCCACCAAGCCCACGACGCCAACCACATTTGCCTTCGCCCCGCGCTTTGCCAAGGCCTTCATCACCCCGGCAACAACGCCCGCGCCGCCCATATCCATGGTCATATCTTCCATGCCGGCAGCCGGTTTCAAGGAAATGCCGCCTGTATCAAAAACAACCCCTTTGCCCACCAAAGCAAATGGCGCCTCTTCGCCGCCGCCCTCCCAGCGCATGACGACCACCTTCGAGGGGCTGTCGGACCCCTGGCCCACGCATAATAGGGTGCGCATACCGAGTTTTTCCAGCTCCGCCTCTTCCAGCACTTCAACCTTGAGCCCCAAATCGCTCAAAGCCACAAGTTGCTCCGCAAAATGGCTTGTTGTCAGCACATTGGCCGGCGCGTTGGTCAGATCGCGGGTAAAAAATACCCCGTCCAATACGGCCATTTTCGTCTCAATCTCCGCCTGCTGTTCCAGCGCATCGGCGCCCATCACCTCAACATCAAACGGTTTTGGAGTGGCCTCGCTTTTTTGGTCCAAATACTCATAATTGCGTAGCGCCATGCCCTCGATTAAATCGCTGATCCGCTTAAATTTGCTACAGGCTATGATAAAGCGCTCACTGACGCTGGCCTTGGCCAGTTCCACGCCACAGCTGCGCACCTCGCCTTGTGCGGCGTTGCGGTTGATCTTCGCCACGCTGACCGCGCAGGCCATCAAGCCCGTGGGGTAGGATAGGGTGATCACCTTCCCTGATTCCAAGTCTTTAAAACCTTGAGAGTCCAAAAATCTCGCCAGGGCCCCCTTGGTTGCCTTGTTGATCCGACGCGCCACCGCATCCATGCGGCCGTCCTCTTGTACCAAAAGAACGATTTGCCCCTCATGGTCCTGCAAGCGATCTAAATCCAACTCAGAGGCGGTAAATTTTGGCAAGGGTGTCATGGGCGTTCCTTTTTAAAAAAATATGAGCAAAGCCTAGCCTGTTGCATTGATTTTGACCAGATTCATGTTTCTGTTCGGCGCAATTTCCTTTAGCAGTGAACAGAAGATCACTGCGGGGGCCATATGGGGCGGATCAACACATATATTCTCAAGCAATTGCTCACAATGTTTGGGTTTTTTGCATTGGTATTGGTGTTGATCTATTGGATCAATCGCGCGGTGCGCCTGTTCGATCGGCTGATTGCCGATGGCCAATCGGCATTGGTCTTTTTAGAGTTCACCTCTCTCACCCTGCCCTGGATGATTTTTGCAATCGCCCCAATCGCCGGATTTGCCGCGGTGATCTATGTGGTCCATCGCTTGGCGACCGATCGGGAATTGGTCGTCATGCAAACCGCGGGCCTATCGGTGGCGCAGATTGCCAAGCCCGTTTGGATTTTTGCCATCAGCCTGGCCGTCCTAACCCTGGTCCTCAGCAGCATCTTGGTCCCGATTAGCCAAGCTCAATTGCATCAAAGGCAGATGGAAGTTGCGGAAAATCTGACGGCAAGGCTGCTGACCGAAGGCAAGTTCTTAACCCCGAGTGATACCGTCACCTTCTATCTACGCCATATTACCGCGGAAGGTGAGCTTGAGGGGGTTTTCCTCAATGACGCGTCAAACCCGGGTAAAAATATCACCTATTCTGCGGCCAAGGCCTTTTTGGTGCGCTCGGTGGATGGGCCGCGTTTGGTGTTGATTGACGGGGTGATTCAAAACCTGGATCTTACGACCGAAAAGCTGGCCGTGACACGGTTTAATGATTTTGTCATAAATATTGGCCAAATCGTCAGCCCCGGTGGCACGGCCATCAAAGGCTCGAGACATTATACCAGCCTGCGGCTGATCACCCAACTCATCGGCGCGCCAGACATGAAACAGAGCGCCCGTTTTGACGTGCTTTATACGCTGCATCAGCGACTGGCAGGGCCGGTGTTATCGGTCTTTCTGGTGCTGATTGGATTTGCCGTCATGGTGACAGCCCGTTACAGCCGCTTCGGCCTCTGGCGTCCAATCCTAATGGCGGTCATCTGCCTGATTTTGGTCAAATTTGTTGAAGGCCTATGCTTAGATTACAGTCGCCAAAGTCAGGATGCGCTTTGGGTTCTATACCTGCCGGCGCTCTTTGGCGCTATGCTGTCTTACGGCATTATCTTCAAGGCCGATCAAATTTGGATCTCAGATAAGGCGCCGAGCCTATGATTTTGCATTTGTATTTTGCCCGCCGTTTTGCCTTGGCATTTACCTATGTTTTGGGCGGTTTTTTGGTTTTGGTGGTCTTGCTGGATTTCATCGAACAAATGCGCCGGTTTCGCGGCGTGGAGGTCACGCTCAGCCAAAAAGCGCAGTTGGTGGCGCTGAACGTACCGGCAACACTCTATCAAATGCTGCCGTTGGTCACCGTTCTGTGCTCAATCATGTTGTTTTTAAGCCTGGCGCGCAGCAGTGAGTTGGTGGTCACCCGGGCGGCAGGGCGCTCTGCTCTGCGCGCGCTCTACGGACCCCTCCTCACCTCGCTGCTGATCGGGCTTTTGGCTGTGGCGATGATCAACCCAATCGTTGCCGGCACGCAAAAGAAATACGAGCTGCTTCTGTCGAGTTTTTTCACATCAAGGGTCAGTGCCGTTGCCGTCTCAAGCACCGGACTTTGGTTGCGCCAAGGCGACGAGCACGCGCAAACGGTCATACATGCCAAGCGTAGCAATTTGGACGGCACGCGGCTGTTTGACGTGGCCCTTTACGAGTTCGACCTCAGCGGCAAGGCCACCCGACGCATTGCCGCCACAACCGCGACTTTGGAGGACGGTTTTTGGGATCTTATCAATGCGAAAGAGTGGCAGTTGCAGATCGGGGGCAATCCGGAGGCTGAGGCAGATAAGAAAAGGCAATATAAAATTCCAACGGAATTGACGAAAGACCATATTCACGACAGCTTTGGCAGCCCATCTTCTATTCCGATCTGGCAATTGCCCGCCTTTATCAATCAATTGGAAAAGGCAGGTTTTTCCGCCAGGCGCCATCGGGTTTGGTTTCACATGGAGATGGCTCTGCCGTTGTTTCTGGCCTCAATCGTCATGATCGGCGCAGGGTTCACGATGCGACACGGAAGGCAAAATCGAACAGGTCTGCGCGTGCTCCTGACCTTATTATTTGGCTTTGGTCTTTATTTTCTGCGCAATTTCGCCCAAATTCTCGGTGAAAATGGCCAGCTACCAGAGATTTGGGCGGCATGGATTCCACCCGTCGCGGCCATTGGGCTGTCCTTGGCGTTTCTTTTGCACACAGAGGACGGATAGATGAGATGGCTTCTTCTCACAGTCCTTTGGATGTTTGGCGCGCAAGCGCTTTGGGCTCAAGAGGCGGCCCATTTGATTGCCGACCGCATTGACATTTTGCCCAATGGCACCCTGCGCGCCAGTGGCTCTGTAACAGTGTGGCATGACGGGGTTCAAATTACCGCTCAGGCCATCACCTATGCCAGCGGCGACGGGCGATTGTCGCTGACCGGGCCGATTAAGCTGCAAGACGGCAGCGGAACCGTCATACTGGCCGATCAAGCCGATCTGTCGCCCGATCTTTCCGCGGGGATCATAACAAGTGCGCGGATCATCTTGAGCCAGCAAGTGCAAATTGCAGCGGCGCAGATTTCCCGTGTGAACGCGACCTATTCCGAAGCCTCGCATGTCTCTGCCACCTCCTGTTTTGTCTGCACAGGTCAAACGCCCCTTTGGCAAATTAGGGCCAAACGGATCGTGCATGACAGCGCCGAAAAGCAAATTTATTTTGAGCAAGCGCAATTGCGGGTGATCGGTCTACCCGTGTTTTTCTTTCCCTATTTGCGATTGCCCGATCCCAGCTTGAAACGCGCCACAGGATTTTTGGTCCCAGAGCTGACCACCTCGACGACCCTGGGCACCGCGATCCGCGCACCCTATTTCATTAAACTCGGCGATCATCGCGACATCACCCTGGCGCCAATGGTGTCTTCGCGCACCAAGACCCTCGGGCTGAGATATCGCCAAGCCTATCACACGGGGACCATCGAGCTTGAAGGCGCTTTTTCACGCGACAGGCTCCTAATTGGCCAGGATCGGGGCTATCTCTTCGGCACCGCCAATTTCGCTTTGGACGGTGACTATGCCCTCAACGGTCAGCTGCAAAGCACAAGCGATCCGGCCTATTTATTTGAATATGATGTCAAAGAAATTGATAGGCTGGAAAACAAAATCACCCTTGAGCGCAGCCAAAGCGACCGAAATATTGAGCTGCGGTTCTCGAATTATCATTCCTTGCGGGACAGTGAGAGCAATGCCACGCAACCAACTTTGGTTACCGAAGCCATCGCACAGCAGCGCATCTATCCCAAGGGCTTGGGTGGTGTCTTTGATCTGGAAGCGAGCCTATTGACCAGCTACCGCTCCTCCACATCCCCCATCGACGGACCCGACAGCGGCGATGAGGTCGACGGCTATGACACGCTGCGCCTCTCCTCGCTGGCCAATTATCGCCGCGATTGGGTGCTGCCCAAGGGCCTGGTGGTCGATTTCAGCGCGGAGCTCGAGGCTTCGCATTACCTGGTGCGCCAACACGTCAATATTGCGCCTGCGAACACAAGGATCAGCGGCGGTGGCGCCCTTGGCCTACGCTGGCCCCTAGCCCAGAGGTTCGCCGGGGGCGCCGTGCAGCGGCTCGAACCACGCATTCAATTGGCCGGTGTCATGTCGCAGTCAAACGCCATTCCCAATCAAGACAGCACGCAGGTCGAATTTGACGAGGGCAATCTGTTCCGCTTCAATCGCGCGCCCGGTTTTGATCTGGTCGAAACAGGTCCACGCATGAATATTGGGCTGGCCGGTGGCATTGAGTATCCCAACCAAACCAAGATTGGCTGGGAGATTGGCCGAATTTATCGAACAGACAGCGCCACCAGCTTCACCAAGACCTCCGGCCTGAGCGGCCATGTGAGCGATTGGCTCCTCGCCGCCCATGTCCAAACCCCTTTTGGCATAGAAGTGGTCGCGCGCAGCCTTCTGGAGAATGTCGGTTGGCTCAAAAAATCCGAAATCCGCGCCAGCTGGCACCGTCGCAAACATCAGCTGGATGCAACCTATGTTGGGCTAACCGCGGATGCGGCGGAAAATCGCAACGTGGCCTTGAGCTCACTTGCGTTGAAATGGAATTACCAATTTTTGCCCGAATGGCGCTCCACCTCAGAATTTCAATTTGATTCCTCCATCGGTGAGGCGTCCAAATTCACATTTGGATTGGAATATGCGAATGAATGCGTCGTGGTCGATTTTTCGGCCTCGCGTCGCTTTGCAACATCCGCTACATTGACAGATAAAACTGAATTTGGTCTGAGTGTAGAACTGGCTGGATTTTCTACAGGCGTCAGAAACATAAAGAAAAGCCGTCAATGCGGCGCATCATAAACGAGGTTTTAAATGATCAAGATCACCCTGCGCTTAGGCCTTGCAGCTCTTGTTCTGATCGGCTCGCTTCACAGCACAGCTCAGGCGCAAGGCGCGTTTGATCCGGTGATTTCTGTGAACAGAGCGGCCATCACCGCTTATGAGCTGGAGCAACGCGAGCTTTTTTTGGAAATTTTACAGCGCTCCTCCGGCATGGCGCAGCGCGCGCGGGACACATTGATTGAAGATCGCTTGAAAATGGCAGCCGCTGATCGGGCCGGTATTGGCTTGAGCGACGCGCAACTGGCCAAAGCCATGGAAGATTTCGCCGCCAATGCCAATCTCGAGCTTGATCAATTGCTGGAGACTTTGGCCGAAAGCGGCGTTGATGAGCAAACCTACCGCGATTTCATCAGAGCAGGGGTGACCTGGCGCGAACTTATTCGGGCCCGCTTTGCCGCGCGCAGTGCGCCCAGTGAAGCAGAAATTGACCGCGCGCTCGCCTCGGCCGGCGCTCAAGGCGGGGTCAAAGTGCTTTTGACTGAAATTGTTTTGCCCGCCGGATCTACCGAAGAGCTGAACAGCGCGCGCCAAACGGCGGAGCGCTTGGGACGGATCACCTCAACCGCTGATTTTTCTGAACAGGCCCGCCGACTTTCGGTGGCGCAATCGCGGGTGAATGGCGGCCGGCTGGACTGGGCCAATCTGAGCGATTTGCCCGACGGTCTGCGTCCTATCATTTCGGGTTTGCGCCCAGGTCAGATCACCACGCCCCTTGAGGTGACAAATGCCATCGTCTTGTTTCAATTGCGCGATGTGGCAGAGACCACTTCGCAATCCCCAGAAATCTCCGCCATGGAATACGCGCGTGTGCGTGGACCGGCGGATGCTGTGACAGCCGCCGCGCGCATGGCCGATACATGCGATGATTTTCACGGCGCGGTCAAAGCGGATCCGTCGCTCAGCTTCAAAATCCATTCCGAAAGCCCCGATCAAATTCCCCAAGCCTTATCGCTGCGACTGATGGGGCTTGATAAGAATGAATATGATGCCCTGCCAACAGCAGAGGGGGAACCGGCTGAAATTGTCATGCTCTGCGCACGGGTCTACGCGGCACTGGAAGATGTCTCGCGCGGACAAGTTGCAGATAATCTGCGCTCTGCCCGCATCTCGAGCCTGGCCGATGGGTTTCTCGCCGAGCTGCGCGCAAGTGCAGATATCGTCTATCATTAACGCCGATTGGGGTGGTGGTTTTACAAAGTTTCAAACCCAGAGCCGTTGACAGCTGGCGCTTTGAAATTTGATTTTTGGTACAGGTGCTTTGTTGAGAACAGATCAGACCACACGCGCGCCCCTTGCTGTCACCTGCGGCGATCCTGCGGGCATTGGGATTGAGATATTTCTGGCGGCACGAAAAGACATTGGCCCTGACATCCCGATGGTTCTATTTGCCGACCGGCAGCATCTGCCGCGCGATATTCCGGTCACGCTGTTTCAACCCGATGCCGCGCCCCCTCCCCCAGATCACATTTGGCTGCATCAGATCGATTTCTCCAAGCCTGCACATCCTGGCCGCCCCGATCAGCGCAATGCGGCCGGGGTCATCGCGGCCATTGAACAGGCGGTGCGGCTCACCCAGGCCGGACAGATGGCCGGTCTGTGCACAGCGCCCATTCACAAGGCGATTTTGCAAGACGGGGCTGGGTTTCAATTTCCTGGGCATACGGAGTTTCTGGCGCATCTCTGCGGCGTTGAGCAGGTGGTGATGATGCTGACCTGCCCGGCCCTCTCTGTGGTCCCGCTCACCATTCATATTCCCATCAGCGATGTGCCAAATTCCATCACTCGGGAGGTGTTTCACAGCACGGCCCATATCCTCCATGAGGCTTTGCGCCGAGACTTTGGCATTGCCGCACCGCGCATCAGCGTTGCCGGGCTCAATCCCCATGCCAGTGAAGGCGGAAAAATTGGCCGCGAGGACATAGACCAAATCACCCCCTGGATTGCCGAGTTGCAAAGCGCCGGACTGTCGATCACAGGGCCGCATTCCGCCGATACGATGTTTCACCCAAAGGCGCGCGCCGGATATGATGCAGCCCTGTGCATGTACCATGATCAGGCCTTGATCCCCATCAAAACCTTGGATTTTTCCGGCGGCGTGAATGTTACCTTGGGGCTGCCCATCGTGCGCACATCTCCCGACCACGGCACCGCCTTTGATATTGCCGGCAAAGGCCTTGCGGACGCCTCCTCAATGGTTCAAGCCATTGGCTGTGCAGATCGCATGATAAGGGCGCGCCAAAATGCAAATTGACGACCTTCCCCCGCTGCGCCACGTGATCGCCACCCATGGATTAGACGCAAAAAAATCTTTGGGCCAAAATTTTTTACTGGATCTCAACCTGACATCAAAAATTGCCAGATTGGCCGGAGATATAAGCGGCCATGACGTCTTAGAAGTCGGCCCCGGACCGGGAGGCTTGACGCGCGGGCTTTTGGCTGCCGGCGCACGCCGGGTTGTGGCCTTAGAAAAAGATCCCCGCTGCATGGCTGCGCTGGCGGAGATTTCTGCGGCCTATCCCGGCCGGTTGGATGTGTTCAATGCCGATGCTTTGGATTTTGACATGCGCGGCCAGCTCACCGGGCCGGTGCGCGTGGTGGCCAATCTGCCCTATAACGTGGGCACTGAGCTCTTGGTGCGCTGGCTAACACCGAAAGACTGGCCACCCTTTTGGAGCACTTTGACCTTAATGTTTCAAAAAGAAGTGGCAGAGCGGATCATCGCGAAGCCCGGTTCCAAGGCCTATGGGCGCCTTGGTGTTTTGGCCCAATGGAAAAGCACCCCCTCTGTGGTGATGGAACTGCCACCAGAAGCCTTTACCCCGCCGCCGAAGGTCCACTCGGCGGTTGTACATCTCGAAGCCTTGGCGGAGCCACGCTTTCCAGCGCCCGCGGGGCTATTGTCGTCCACCGTTGCCATGGCGTTCAATCAGCGCCGAAAAATGCTCCGTTCAAGCCTGAAATCTGCGGCACCTGATATTGAAACCGCATTGCGCGATGCCGGACTAGAGCCCACGGCGCGCGCGGAAGAAATTTCTCTAGAAGGTTTCTGCGCCTTGGCGCGCCGCTTGGCAAAATAGAACAATAAACCAAGCTCTTTCCCAAGCGCGGCTGAGGCTCAAAGGGGTCTGATTTATTCTTCCGGAAGAGGCGCAGGCTGGGCCTCTGCATCCGCTGCGGGCACCGCCGCGTCACTGGCCGGTTTCGCAGGGCGACGACGCAGGCGCGGTTTGGCGGGTTCTGTGCTTTTGACTGGCTCTATCGGCGGCGTTTGCGCCAAATCCTCTGGGTTCAACGGTGCCAAGTCTGGCTGCGGGGCATCTGAAAAATCAGCGACATCCAATGCAGAGGGCATTTTGTTTGGTTCGTCATCGCCGCGATCCCGCCGCGCATCCACGCGATCACCGCGTTCCTGATCCCGTTGAGCTTGTTTCTCACGATTCTCACGATCTTGCTGCTCGCGGCGGGCTTCGATTTCGCGCTGAGCTTCTGCCAAGAGTCGCATGTAATGTTCTGCGTGCTGCTGGAAGTTTTCAGCCGCCACACGGTCGCCTGACAATTGCGCATCTCGGGTAAGCTGTTGATATTTTTCAATAATTTGCTGAGGCGTGCCACGCACCTTGCCCTCAGGCCCCGAACTGTCGAACACGCGGTTCATGATGTTGGCGCCGGAGCGGTTGTTATTGTTACGATTATTCTTCGAGCGAGGGCGCGTTTTTGAAGATCTCATGTTTTGAAAAAGCCTATTTGGCGACGGACCGATTAAGTACTAACTGCAATGGGTCATGATTGGGTTTCATGTCGTACATGCCTGGGCATGGTCTCGACGACCTGTACAAACCATGTTTGGGCCAAATCAGCAAGCGAAAAATCGCTATTTGTGCGGATTAGTTGTTTTTTACCGGCCGTGCACGGCAGGAGACCACCCGCGGCCGGTGATCCAAATCTTCCAATATGGCTATGTCGCGGTAGCCTTCATGGCGCAACAGCTCTGCCACAGCGGCCCCTTGATCACAGCCAATTTCAAAGAGCAATCGGCCTTCTGCGGCTAAAAACCCATGCGCTTGATGCGCAATTGTGGCGTAATGACTCAGCCCATCTTTATCATCCGTCAGGGCTGATTTGGGTTCATGGTGTACTTCGGGCGATAGGCCCTTCCATACGGCCGGATGGATATAGGGGGGATTGGAGACGATAAGATCAAAACGCTCGGTGGGAATCTCTGCGCACCAATCCGATTGGCAAAATCGAACCCGATCGGTCAATTGCATAGTTTCGGCATTGCGGCGCGCCACTTCAAGCGCCTTGGCCGAACGGTCCACCGCCAATCCGCGCGCTGATGGATTTGCGGCCAAAAGCGACAGAATGATACAGCCCGAGCCAACCCCAAGATCCAAGACCGTGTGAAACGGGGCCGACAAGGCGCGCGCCACCAGCTCTTCGGTTTCAGGCCTCGGATCCAACACATCGGGGGTGACGATAAAGCGATGCTCATAAAAATCACGGTAGCCCAAAATATGCGACATTGGCACACGCGAGATGCGCGAGGCAAGAGCGGCTTCAAGCGCGGCACAATGGTCCGCCGTCAGAGTCTCCTCCAGCCGCAAAGAGACTTGCAACACGTCCATGTCCAAAACAAAAGCCAATAAAATCCGCGCCTCGCGCCGATAATCCTCGATCCCGGCAACCGAAAGCCTTTGACCCGCATCGGTCAAGGCCGCCTGAAGCGTTTGGCTCATCCGTTCATTTCCGCCAGCAAGGCCGCTTGCGCCTCTGCGGTCAATGCCTCGATGATCTCATCCAAGTCACCCTGTAAGATCTGCTCAAGCCGGTAGAGCGTGAGGCCGATGCGGTGATCGGTCATACGGCCTTGAGGGTAGTTATAGGTGCGGATCCGTTCGGAGCGGTCGCCAGATCCCACTTGGGATTTGCGGTTGGCAGAGCGCTCCCCATCCACCCGTGCTCGTTCCAGATCATAAAGCCGGGTTTTGAGCACTTGCATGGCAATCTCACGGTTGCGGTGCTGCGATTTTTCCGCGCTGACCACAATAAGCCCAGTGGGCAAATGGGTGATGCGCACCGCGGAATCGGTGGTGTTCACATGCTGCCCGCCCGCCCCGCTGGCCCGCATCGTATCAATGCGAATTTCGCTCGGATCGATGTGAATATCCACATCCTCCGCCTCGGGCAGGACCGCCACAGTGGCCGCTGAGGTGTGAATGCGCCCGCCGCTTTCCGTGCTGGGCACGCGCTGCACCCGATGCACACCGCTTTCAAACTTCAACTTGGCAAAAACGCCCTCGCCTTTGATATGGGCGACAAACTCTTTCACGCCACCAAGTTCGGTGGTTTGATGTTCGATGACATCAAAGACCCAGCCCTGCGCCTCCACATAACGTTGATACATGCGGATCAAATCAGCGGCAAAAAGCGCAGCCTCATCGCCGCCGGTTCCGGGGCGAATTTCCAAAATCGCTGGGCGCGCATCCGCCTCATCTTTCGGCAAAAGCGTGAGTTGCAGATCATGCTCAGCCTTGGGCAGGGCGGCGCGGAGCATGGGCAGCTCTTCGGCCGCCAGCTCACGCATATCAGGATCATCCATCATCGCTTCCGCATCAGAAATATCGCGAAGCAAGGTTTGATAGGCCCGAACTTCTTCCACCACAGGCCGCAAATCAGAATATTCCTTGGCCAATTTGGCAATATCGCCCAGGCCTTCAGACATTTGAGCTTCGATGAACTCAAACCTTTGGATGATCTGCTGTAATGTATCTTCTGTTATCATGCCTTCAGCTCGCCTATGTCGTCTGCGGGGTCAAGAGGGGCTGCGGCTTTGAGCGCAATTTTAATCAGCAATCCAAGCCTCAATCCGTTTTTTATTGCTGCCCCAATCAGACCCACCAAAACTAGAATAGCCGCGCAGATGGGTGCCACTCTCATCGCGCCAGAGCTCAACAATGTCCTTAAAGCCCCAAAACCGTGATCTTAAGAGCACTTTGAGCCTGGGCTCTTGCGTTATGATCTCATGGCCCCGCGTGGTCAAAATGCGATGTTTGATCTGCGTGAAGGACAGATCATCCCGGCGGATATAAAAGCCACTGAGATGCGCCTGCACGCTCTGCCCGGGCGCCATTGGCCCGCCCGGCCAATCGGGCGTCACAATCGGCCAGACGCGCGCCACCAGTTGCAAGCCCGCGAAAAGCGCCAGCGCCAAAACAAGTATTTTAATCAAAGCTTCGTTCCTCAACGATAAGCGACACCGGGCAGGATGCTCAAGATCTCAAACATCAAATTCGCCGCCGTCAGGGCTGTATTGCCCGAGGTGTCATACATAGGGCTCACTTCAACCATATCAAACCCTACGATATTCAATCCGCGCAAGGCGCGGATCAGCTCCATCGCCTGCGGAGTGGTCAGACCGCCGATCTCTGGCGTCCCGGTGCCCGGGGCATAGGCGGGATCAAGACTGTCGATATCATAGGTCAAATAGCAGGGGTGATCACCGATGGTTTGGCGTATGTCTTGGCCCAATGGGGTCAGCGATTTATGCCAAATCTCTGGCGCGGTGATCATGTTAAAGCCCCAACCGGCGGCCTCGGAAAAATCTTCCGCAGTGTAGCCCGTGCCGCGCAGACCGATTTGATACACCAAATCCGGCACAAGCAGCCCTTCCTCATAGGCGCGGCGAAATACAGTTCCATGGGTTTCGCGCTCTCCAAACATCTCATCATTGACATCCGCATGCGCATCGACATGCACCAGAGCCACAGGCCCATGCTTTTTGGCAATTGAGCGCAGGATTGGCAGGGTCAAAGAATGATCCCCGCCGAGCGTGGCCGGCACCACTGGGTAATCGTGCAAACCGTCATAGGTGGATTCAATGATGCTCAAACTCTCAGCCAAACTGAAGGTGTTGATGGCCACATCTCCCATATCCGCCACCTGAAGGCTGTCAAAAGGCGCCGCGCCGGTTTGCAAATTATACGGCCGGATCATCGCACTCTCTTGGCGAATCTGCTTGGGCCCAAACCGCGTGCCGGAACGCCAAGAGGTGCCGATATCCATCGGGATGCCCATGATAACAACGTCCAATCCCTCTGGGCTTTGCGCCTCAGGCAGGCGCATAAAGGTTTGCGGCCCAGAAAAACGGGCCAGATCATTGCCGGAAATTGGTTGGTTGGGCATTCGCATATCCTTTGTCTTTGCGGCGAGTTTGCGGGGGATGCTGCGCTGAGGCAATGGAAAACTTAAAGATAGGCGCATGCGGTGTGGCAAAACGCACCGCAGGATCCTTTGGCCGTGGGTCTGGCCGCAATGCCGGCGGCTTACCCCGCTTGCGCGCGCAGGTTCCAGCAATACAGGCACATCAACTCCATAGCCACATGCGCCCCCGCAATCGCCGTGGCTCCCGTCGTGTCAAAGGGCGGTGAGACTTCTACCACATCGCCGCCCTTCAGATTTATCCCGCGCAATCCGCGCAATATCGCCGCCGCTTGCGCCGATGACAGACCGCCCCAAACCGGCGTGCCAGTGCCCGGTGCGAAAGCCGGATCAAGGCAATCAATATCAAAGGTCAGATAGGCTGGATGATCGCCCACAATCTCTTTGATTTGCGCGACAGTGGCCGCCCAGCCTTGATCATGCACTCGAGGCGCGTCGATGACCTGCACGCCGGCGTCATAATCATTCTGAGTGCGAATGCCGATCTGAACGGAGCGTTTCACCTCCACGATCCCCTCTTTCACCGCTTTATAAAACATAGTGCCATGATCCACACGGGTCAGATCATCATCCGGCCAAGTGTCGGAATGCGCGTCAAAATGGATCAACGCCATTGGGCCAAATTTTTCCGCATAGGCCCGCAGGATTGGGAAGGTGATGTAATGATCTCCACCCAGGGTCAAAACCCCCGGCCCCTTGGCAAGAATACCAGAAATATGCGCCTTGAGCGTTGCAGGAAAGGCAGCAATATTGGCGTAGTCAAAGGCCAGATCCCCATAATCACATATGCTAAAATCCGCCAAAGGGTTGATATCCCAGCCAAAGGGCGGATCATAGGGCTGAAGCGTGCTCGCCTCCCGGATCGCGCGCGGGCCCAGCCTTGTGCCCGGCCGATTGGTCACCGCCTGATCAAATGGCACGCCCGTGACCGCAAGATCCACGCCCGCCAGATCTTTTGAGTAGCGACGACGCATGAAAGACAAAGCCCCCCCAAAGGCATTTTCAAAGGACATGCCTTTGAAGCCCTCGCGCGTGAAGGCGGTGTCCACGTCATGTGCTGCATCGTTCAAGGCCATTTATTGCTCCAAAGGTTGCGCGCGCTCCACCAAGCGTGCAAAAAATGAGGCCCCGACGGGGGAGACCTCATCATTAAAATCAAAGGCCGCGTTGTGCCAAGCGGCCCCCTCGCCCTGCCCTAAAAACAAATAACAGCCCGGCCTTTTCTCCAGAAGATAAGAAAAATCCTCCGCCCCCATCTCGCGGGTCCGGTCTGTCTCCAACAGAGCCCTCCCGCAGACTTCTTCGGCCACCTGGCTGGCAAAGGCAGATTGTTCGGGCGAATTGATCGTTGCGGGATAGCCGCGGGTATAGGTGCATGTCACATCGACCCCATAGGCCGCCGCATGCCCGGCGCAAATTTCACCCATCCGCCGCTCCACCATATCCTGCACAGTTCGGGCAAAACTGCGCACCGTGCCCCCGACAAAGGCGCTGTCATTGATCACATTGTCGATGGTGCCTGCATGAATTTGCGTCACGCTCACCACCAAATCCTCAACCGCATTATGATTTCGGCTGACGATGGTTTGAAAGGCCTGGGTGATCGACACGGCGGCGGGAATGGCGTCCACTGCCAAATGCGGCATGGCCCCATGGCCGCCCTGACCGGTGATATGCACCTCAAACGTATCCACCGCAGCCATGATCGGACCGGGTGTTGTGCTCAACTGCCCGGCTGGCGCGCCCGGCTCGCAGTGCAGCGCGTAGACAGTTTCTATGCCAAAACGCTCGATAATCCCCTCTTGCACCATAACTTCACCGCCGCCGCCATTTTCTTCGGCCGGCTGAAAGATCAAAGCCACAGTGCCGGCAAAATTACGCGTTTCCGCCAAATAGCGCGCGGCCCCGAGCAACATTGCTGTATGGCCATCATGGCCGCAGGCGTGCATCTTACCGGGAACTTGACTGGCATAGGCGGCCCCGGTGGCCTCCTCAATGGGCAGCGCGTCCATATCGGCGCGCAGACCAATCACCGGGCCGGGTGCACGCCCATGTATCAAAGCCACCAGCCCCGATTGCGCAATGCCGCTGTGAATTTCAGTGATGCCGAAGTCCCGCAAACGCTCCGCCACAAAAGCGGCCGTTTCATGGCAGTCAAACCCAAGCTCTGGATGTTGATGCAAATGGCGACGCCAGGCTTTCATATCCTCGGCAAATTCAGCGATACGGTTGACGATTGGCATGGTCTGACTCCTTAATGGGCGCAGAAAAGCGGAATTGAGGGAGCAAAGCAATGCAGAAAAATGATCTGTTACATGCAAAAGATGGGGGCATTGAACGGTTGCTTTATATCATGCGCCGCCTGCGCGATCCGGACACGGGCTGTCCTTGGGACATTGAGCAAAATTTCGACACCATTGCCCCCTATACGATCGAAGAGGCCTATGAGGTCGCCGATGCCATTGCCCGCGGCGATATGGCCGATTTGAAAGGCGAGCTGGGCGATCTGTTGCTGCAAACTGTCTATCATACCGCAATTGGCGAGGAGCAGGGGCTTTTCACCTTTCACAGCGTCGCTGATGCGATCAGCGATAAAATGGTCGCCCGGCATCCACATGTTTTTGGCGATCAATCGCGGGACAAAACCGCAGCTCAACAAACCATTGATTGGGAAACCATTAAAGCCGCAGAACGCGCGCAGGCCGATCAAAGCCGCACGTTGGACGGGGTTGCTCTGGGTTTGCCGGCGTTGACGCGGGCGGTCAAATTGCAAAAGCGTGCGGCGCGGGTGGGCTTTGACTGGCCAGATGTCGCGCAGGTCCTCGACAAGCTGCACGAGGAAATCGGCGAGCTGACAGAGGCCAAGAGCGCGGCCCATCGCCATGAGGAATTTGGTGACTTGCTCTTCGTCATGGCCAATTTGGCCCGGCATATGGGCATTGATCCAGAGCAGGCTCTGCGAGATGCAAATGGAAAGTTTACACGCCGTTTCAATGCGATTGAGGAAAAACTTCACCAAGATGGCCGCAGGCCGTCACAGTCCAACCTCGCCGAAATGGATGCGCTTTGGGATGTGGTTAAACGGGAAGAAAAAGTATCTGAGTAAAATAATCAGGTATTGATCCGACAAAAAGACTCGGATATAAGTTGCCCATCATCCTTGGAGAGATTAATGCCCTATTTGCGCCCCACCGCCCTCGCCCTTTGCGCCTTTGCCCTTGCCAGCCCCATGGCCGCGCAGGAGGTCAACGTCTATTCCTACCGCGAACCGGAACTGATAAAACCTTTGATGGATCAGTTCACTGAACAGACCGGGATCACAGTCAATGTCGCCTTTCTCAACCAAGGTATGATTGAGCGTCTGAGGGCGGAGGGCAAACGCTCGCCTGCGGATTTGGTGTTCACCACAGATATTTCTCGGCTTTATAGCGTGGTCTCTGCCGGGCTGACCCAAGCGGTCACAGAGACCAGCCTCGCCGAAAACATCCCCGCGGCCTATCGCGATCCCGACAATCATTGGTTTGGCCTGACCACCCGCGCCCGCATAATCTATGCCTCAAAAGCGCGCGTTCAAAAAGGGGAGGTGACAAGTTATGAAGATCTCGCCGATCCCAAATGGAGGGGACGTATTTGCACCCGCTCCGGCACGCATTCTTATATGCTCGCCCTCACCGCCGCCTATTTGCATCATCACGGTGAAGAAGACACATTGACTTGGCTCACAGCGGTGAAGGCCAACCTGGCGCGCAAACCGCAAGGCAATGACCGGGCGCAAGTCAAAGCCATTTGGGCGGGTGAATGTGATATTTCCCTTGGAAATACCTACTATATGGGCCAAATGCTGGACGATCCTGAACAACAAGAATGGGCCAATAGCGTCTCCATTGAATTTCCCGTCTTTGAGGGATCGGGCACGCATGTGAATGTATCGGGCATGGCGATGACCAAATTCGCGCCCAATCGGGCTGAGGCCCTGGCCTTGATGGCCTATCTTGCCTCCCCGGCCGCACAGGAAATTTACGCATCTGACAATTACGAATACCCGATCGCCCCCGGCACCCAGGCCGATCCTTTGGTGCAAAGCTGGGGCAGCTTTGAGGCCGATCCGGTCAACCTCAGCACCATTGCCAAACTCAGGTCCGAGGCGCTGCGCCTAACCGAATTGGCTGATTTTGACGGCTGACACAAAAAAGGCGCGGAAGACAAGCACCGCGCCTTTCACCTTTTATGGCCAGGAGCTCTGCGCCCCGTGATTAATCCAGCACACGCACGCGCTGCATCACATCGGGCTTGCCGCTGATCGCGCCCGATTGCGGGTGTCCGCGCTTCAGCGCATCGACCACATCCATCCCCGCGGTCACGCGACCGACAACCGTATATTGACCATTGAGAAAATAGCCCGGCTCAAACATGATGAAAAACTGGCTGTTGGCGCTATTGGGGTTCTGCGACCGGGCCATGCCGACCACGCCGCGATCAAAGGGCACGTCGGAAAACTCGGCCTGAATATTGCCCAAGTCTGACCCGCCCATGCCGGCGCGCGACATATCCTCGGGATTTTTGCCAAAGCGCACATCACCGGTCTGCGCCATAAAGCCCTCAATGACCCGGTGAAACACCACCCCATCATAGGCGCCCTGCTCTGCAAGTGCCGAGATCTGCGCGGCATGTAGCGGCGCCACCTCCTCGAGCAGGTCAATTTGAATCGTGCCGGTCACAGTCTCGCCGATGACGTCAATCTCAAGACCACCGGCCAAAGCAGGCCCGGCCAAAATTGCCAGAACAGCAGAAAGCCTACGCATCCGCTGCCACCTTCATGGAAATCATGCGATCGGGATTCGGCGCTGGCTCGCCCCGGGTGATGGCATCCACATGTTCCATGCCCGATGTCACGCGGCCATAGACCGTATACTGTCCATTGAGAAAGTGATTGTCGGCAAAGTTGATGAAGAATTGGCTGTTGGCCGAATCTGGGTTTTGCGACCGGGCCGCGCCGATGGTGCCGCGGTCATGGGGCAGTTTGGAAAATTCAGCCCGGAGATTGGGCAACTTTGATCCGCCGGTGCCGGCCGCGCGCAGGTTGAAGTTATCTTCCATATTGCCATGCTCCACATCGCCAGTCTGCGCCATAAAGCCATCAATCACACGGTGAAACGCCACGTTATCGTATTGCCCGCTGCGCACCAAATCTTTCATCCGCGCACAGTGCAAAGGCGCCACATCTGGCAAAAGCTCGATGGTGACGGTCCCATCTTTCAATTCCATCAAGATTGTATTTTCGAGATCGTTGTTTTGTGTATCGGCCATTCGGGCACTCCTTTTGATTTGCTCGGCAACCTAATGAAAATTCCAGCAAAGGAAAAGGCCCAACCGGTTGACCTTGGCCCGATATCGGGTGTTAACAGAGCAACATTTAAGGAGACGGACATGAGCTGGAAATCTTTGGATCATATGAACCTCTCGGGCAAGCGTGTGCTCACCCGTGTTGACATCAATGTGCCTGTGGAAAATGGCCGTGTCACCGATACCACGCGGATTGATCGCATCGTGCCCACGGTGCTGCATATTCTAAAGTCCGGCGGCACGCCCATCCTCATTGCCCATTTTGGCCGTCCGAAGGGACAGGTCGTGGATAGGCTCTCTTTAAAAGTCACCGTGCCCGCCCTTGAGGCGGCGCTCGGGGTTGCCGTAAAATTCACCAGCCTCGATGACGCCCGCGAAACCATCGCCTTTTCCAAAAACCAAGTGGTTTTGATTGAAAACATTCGATTCGAACCCGGAGAAGAACGAAATGATCCGCAATTGGCCCAACGTTTGGCGGATCTGGGCGACATCTATTGTAACGATGCCTTTTCTGCCGCCCATCGCGCTCATGCGTCAACCGAAGCGCTTGCCCGATTGCGGCCAGCCTGTGCGGGAAGGTTGATGGCCGAAGAGCTCTCAGCGCTTGAGGCGGCATTGGGCAAGCCAGAGCGCCCGGTGGTGGCGGTCGTCGGCGGGGCTAAAGTCTCTTCGAAATTGGATCTCTTGAGCAATTTGGTGGGGCAAGTGGATCATCTGGTCATCGGGGGCGGCATGGCCAATACTTTTCTCGCCGCCCAGGGGCATGCAGTGGGCAAAAGCCTCTGCGAGCATGACTTGGCCGAGACGGCACGGCGCATTTTGCAACAGGCGCAAGCCGCCGGCTGTGAGATTATTTTGCCGTCTGACATTGTCGTCGCCCGAGAGTTTGCCGCCCACGCGCCCCATGAAACCGTCGCCGCAGAGGCCTGCCCCGATGATGCGATGATCCTAGATGCGGGGCCTGAAACCGTCGCGCGCATTGGCGCATGTTTCTCGCGTGCGCGCACGCTGATTTGGAATGGGCCGCTCGGCGCTTTTGAGATGCAGCCCTTTGACCGGGCCACCAATGCCGCCGCGCAATCGGCCGCAACACTGACCAAAATGGGAAAGCTGATTTCTGTTGCAGGCGGCGGCGATACGGTGGCCGCGCTCAATCAAGCCGGTGCCGCCGATGGCTTTGGCTATATCTCTACGGCTGGCGGCGCGTTTTTGGAATGGATGGAGGGCAAAGATTTGCCGGGCGTGGCCGCGCTTGTCGCATAAAAACGTCAAGCGCCCCCTAATTTCAAACCGTTAGCGCCACCAATATTGAAGCTTTGCGCCAAGCCGCCTAAACACATCTCAAAGGGTCAACTTTGAGTGGGTAGCCAGCATGTCATATCAAGAACAACGAGACTTAATTCGCGCCGGCCAAGGCTTTATCGCCGCATTGGATCAAAGCGGTGGCTCCACTCCAAAAGCTCTGGCCGCCTATGGCGTTGATGCCGCGGCCTTCTCCTCAGATGCCGAAATGTTTGACATGATCCACGCGATGCGCAGCCGAATTGTCCGGTCGCCGGACTTCACAGGGGCCAAAGTCGTGGGCGCGATTCTATTTGAAGACACGATGGATCGGGAATTTGACGGGCAACCGGCGCCGCAATATTTGTGGCAACACCGGGGCGTTGTGCCGTTTTTGAAGGTCGACAAGGGCCTGCAAGACACCGCCGACGACGTGCAATTGCTCAAGCCCATGCCAGATCTCGACGCGCTTTTGCAGCGTGCCGCAACATTGGGTGTTTTTGGGACCAAAATGCGCTCAGTCATTCATGGTGCCAACCCCACAGGCATCGCGAAAATTGTTGCGCAGCAATTTGAGATTGGCGCGCAAATCATCGCTCATGGTCTTGTTCCCATTCTGGAACCAGAGGTTTCGATCACGATTTCCGATAAGGCCGAGGCGGAAAACTTGCTTCGCGATGCGATCTTAACCCATCTTGACGCTTTACCCACCGATCAGACGGTCATGCTCAAGCTCACCCTACCAGACACCGCCAACCTCTATCACCGCCTCTGCCAGCATCCGCGCGTGCTGTCAGTTGTGGCGCTCTCAGGCGGCTATAGTCGCGCAGAGGCCAATGCGCGCCTCGCCCAAAACAGCCAAATGATTGCCAGCTTTTCGCGCGCCCTCACCGAGGGGCTATCGGCACAGCAATCCGATGCGGAATTTGATCAAACCCTGGCTCAAACCATCGACGAAATCTACCGCGCCTCCATCGCAGGATAAAATCTAAAGAAAAACGAATCAGGGGATTCACAAGGGACTCCTCGCGTGCCATACTGCGTCAAAGCCCGACAGAGGCATAAGGCAGGACATGAGACAGCGCAGCATCCCTCCAATTGGCCCCTTGGCCGTGACATTTGTGTCGCTGACTCTGGCCGCTTATTTCATATTCTCCGCCATTCAAGGCGATTATGGAATTTTGAGTCGCGCGGCCTACCAGTCAGAAGCCGATGAGTTGCAGCGCAAATTGAGCACGCTGCAAAGTTCAATTGCCCAGCTGGAAAACAAAACCCTGCGCCTATCGGATCATTATTTGGATCTGGATCTCTTGGATCAACAGGCGCGTGACATTCTGGGATTCATTCGGCCCGATGAAATCGTCATTCAATAAATCCATCTAACTCTCTAGATTACATCCATAAACTGCGCAAAAAATAAATTGTTCACATTTGCAATCAACCTGTGATAAAGAATAGTTTAACGCTAAACTATTTTTACGAGGTCCCGATGGCGGCTAAAAAACCAAGCAAGGCAAATGTCTCCAAAGACGATTTGCTGCATTACTACCGCGAGATGCTGCTGATCCGGCGATTTGAAGAAAAAGCAGGCCAACTCTATGGCATGGGTCTGATTGGTGGCTTTTGTCATCTCTACATCGGCCAGGAAGCCGTGGTGGTGGGGCTCGAGGCGGCGGCAGAAGAGGGCGACAAGCGCGTGACCTCCTACCGCGATCACGGCCATATGCTGGCCTGTGGTATGGAAGCCAACGGCGTTATGGCCGAGCTCACCGGGCGCAGCGGCGGGTACTCCAAAGGCAAAGGCGGCTCGATGCATATGTTCTCGAAAGAGAAGCATTTCTACGGGGGGCATGGCATCGTTGGAGCGCAGGTGCCCATCGGTGCGGGCCTCGCATTTGCCGATAAATATCTCGGCAATGGAAGGGTGACTTTTGCCTATTTTGGCGATGGCGCGGCCAATCAAGGCCAAGTCTATGAAACCTTTAACATGGCGGCCCTTTGGGATCTTCCAGTCATTTTTGTGATTGAAAACAATCAATACGCCATGGGCACATCGCAGCAGCGCTCGACCTCCTCGGCAGAGATCTTCGAGCGCGGCCGCGCTTTTGGCATCCCGGGCGAGGCGGTTGATGGCATGGATGTCTTGGCCGTCAAAGCCGCCGGCGAGACCGCTGTAGCCCATTGCCGCTCAGGTAAAGGCCCCTACATTCTTGAGATCAAAACCTACCGCTACCGCGGCCACTCTATGTCCGATCCCGCAAAATACCGGACCCGCGAAGAGGTGCAGAAAATCCGGGAGGAAAAAGACGCCATTGAACATGTCCGCGATCTGCTCCTAACCGGCAAACATTGCAGCGAAGAGGATCTGAAGGCGATCGACAAGGAGATCAAAGCCGTGGTCAACGAAAGCGCAGAATTTGCAAAACAAAGCCCAGAACCGGCTTTGGACGAACTTTGGACAGATATTTACGCACAGGCGGAGGCTTAACCCATGGCGATTGAAATTTTGATGCCCGCACTGTCTCCCACCATGGAAGAAGGCACCTTGGCCAAAT
>Ga0209137_1000409_pt1 | contig 46446 bp, 48 predicted proteins | sample SaaInl5LU_22_DNA_FD_184642 | JGI IMG/M metagenome (GOLD analysis project Ga0209137, IMG submission 184642) | Marine microbial communities from expanding oxygen minimum zones in the Saanich Inlet - ESP_105LU_22_DNA (SPAdes) (version 2) | ecosystem: Environmental > Aquatic > Marine > Intertidal... | reverse complement strand
CCCGACACAAACGCCGGATTTGCAGGCCCTCTTGCAGGCTTAGCTTCCTTTGCCCCACTGGTACAATCAAGCTGGGTAGCCATCGTTGCCTGCGACTTAATTTTTTTACCTGACGACTGGGTAGATAGGCTCATGAGAGCAGCACGCAAGAGCAACAAAAGGGTAGTAAGCGCCACCGATAAAACATCGGGCAAGAACGCTTTGTGCGCCCTCGCCCAACGAGAGTGCCTCGCCAGTGCCCAAACATTACTCCATGCGGGCCAACATCGCTGGATGGACTGGCTCGCCGACAATGAAGCCGGTAGCGAGCTGTTTACCAGTGAGGAAGTGTTCAACATCAACTCGTTCGACGACGTCAAAAAAGCTGAGAGTTTACTTTCTGATCGACAGATAAGCTAATGATTACCAAGAACTTGACGCCCTCGAATCGCTGTCTTTAAAGGACACCCATTTCGCCTCATCGGCATTCAGCACTTGCTTCCACAACATCACCTCAGTCTTTAACTTATCCATCAAAAACTGAGCCGCCGCGAAAGCCTCGGCGCGATGCTTCGCGGTGACTGCAACCACCACGATCTCGTCTGAAGGGTTTAAATCACCCACCCTATGCTGCACCAACACCCCTCCCAAACGCCAGCGTGAGCGCGCTTGGTTTATTACCTCAGCGATCGATGCTTGAGTTAACTCGGGATAGTATTGCAAACGCAAAATTTGCAACCGCCCCGAACTAAGGCTGTTATCAAACTCGCGTACCAAGCCCACAAAAACGACGATCGCTCCTGAGTCGTCAACATTGCAGGCAGAATGCCGCAAAGCATCGTAAGCCCCAGCGACATCCAGCGCCTGCTCGGTCACTAGAATATGATCAGCGCTTTCAAGCACACCTAACCACCGGTGACCGGAGGAAGCAGAGCCAAAGTATCGCCGTCTTTCAGCACAAAACTTCTTGGTTCGACTTTGTTGTTCACTGCCACCTTGAAAAAAGCGGAATTCACAATCTCGGACAGATCAGGTGCACGCACCAAAAACTCTGAAACAAGTATCTCTATGGTCACCTCAGCCTCGCATGAAGACCAGCGTTTACCCAATTGTGACTCAAAATCTCCTAAACACCCAAATAAGATCAGGTCCCCCTCAAGCATGCCATTCCCCCGATTTGCCACCAGACTTAGAGACTAGCCCAACCTCAAACGTCATTCCTTTATCGATAGCCTTGCACATATCGTAAATCGTGAGAGCCGCGACCGAGGCTCCGGTTAAAGCCTCCATTTCCACACCTGTAACCCCACGGGTTTTCACCTCACATTGAATCATAAGCTCATCTTCAATCCAGTCAAAGGACACAGTAGCCTTGGTTACGGGAAGCGGATGGCACAGAGGGATTAAATCACTACACTTCTTGACCGCCTGAATCCCTGCAACGCGGGCGACGGCCAACACGTCACCTTTACTGACACTATCGCTTTGCAGTGCATTAACAACGCCCTGAGGTAGTCTCATTCGCGCGCGGGCCTGCGCGAGACGATAAGTCTCCGGTTTGTCAGAAACATCGACCATGACCGCTTGCCCGTCCTGATCTAAATGCGTAAAACGCGTCACTATTCCTCCCTCAGTCTTTGCAGGCGCTGCAGTGCTTATTTTTTGCAATCTGCAACCTTAACGTATTCCCTCGCCAAGTATCAACGCACAACAAATCGTCAAGCGCATCACCCAGTAACAAGCGGATAGCTTGGGTCGAACCTAACAAGGCCAGCGCACCAACCGATGGCGCCAGGACACCGAGAGTAGCACATCCACCCATAGGGTCAGGCGCGTCCCCCAAATAGCACTGTAGGCAGGGGCTATTCGGCAGGTAACCCTGCGCCAAAAACAAGCGGCCCTCCATGGCAACTGCGGCCAAGTACAGGACAGGCACCCGGCGTTGCAATGAGAAGGCGTTCAGAACACTACCGACGTTTGGGGAATCGGTGGCATCAATCACCAGGTCGAACGCCTGCCCGGACAGTTGTTCAACCGATTCGAGCTGGAACAACTCTGCATGTACCTCAGTGTCGGGACATTGCCCAGCGAGCTTGCGTTTCATAACAGCCGCCTTTGGCTGCCCTAAGTCACGGTCGTCAAATAAAATTTGACGCGGCAGGTTGTGGAGCGCGACGACATCGTGGTCTATAACGGTTAGATTCCCCACACCGGAGCTTGCTAGATACAGCGCTACAGGGCACCCGATGCCGCCGGCACCCACGAGCAGGACACGTGCACTAAGCAGCCTTTGCTGCCCAACCAGATCCACCTCGGGTAACACCAATTGCCGACTGTAGCGCAACAACTGGTGATCCGAGAGCATAAAACGGGTCTGAGCCCCTATTGAGCCAAGGCGGCGGTGATGCGCGCCTTGATATCCTCAAGCGAACCCACCCCTTCCACTCGGTGGTAACTAGGCGCTGAGTCGCCGGACATGCTTTGATAAAAACCCACCAAGGGCGCTGTTTGGTCATGGTAGACACCTAAACGATGACGCACAGTATCTTCTTTATCGTCATCGCGTTGCACTAAATCGTCGCCCGTTAGATCGTCTTTTCCGGTGAATTTAGGTGGGTTGTGTTCGACGTGATAAACGCGTCCAGATGCCGGATGAACTCGGCGGCCGCCCAAGCGCGATACGATTTCATCATCTGGCACTGCAATTTCAAGTACGTAGTCAATGGTCACACCAGCCTGAACCAGAGCTTCCGCTTGCGGAATAGTGCGCGGAAATCCGTCGAACAAGAACCCCCCGGCACAATCATCTTGTTGGATCCGCTCTTGAACCAAACCAATAATAATATCGTCGGACACCAGGGCACCCGAATCCATAACGGCCTTGGCTTTTAGCCCCAACTCCGTCCCAGCCTTAACAGCCGCACGTAACATGTCACCCGTGGAAATCTGCACAATCCCAAATTGCTCAGTAATGAACTGAGCTTGTGTACCTTTGCCTGCGCCGGGCGCCCCTAATAAGATGATTCTCATACCTTTCCTTGTTGTAACCAGCCAAACACGCTTGCTTGACAGCATCCCCCAAAACCGAACGAAGTAAGATACACAGGGCTCTATCCAAGCACAACCCTACCAAAGACTAATATCCGGTCAAAAACCCATCATGACTGACATTGCGACCCCAGCTCTTGTTTCGCCTGAGCCCACAGCTGGTCTCGTTCCTCATCGGAGGGGCTGGACAAGTCTATCGAGCTCTGACGAGCTAGCTCGGTATAACGCCTGACCCTCGTCTCGAATTTTCGACTGCTTTGCCGCAATAGTTGCTCAGCATCTAAATCCAGAACACGCGCTAAGTTCACGCAAGTAAACAACAAATCACCGAGCTCGTCACTCAAGGCATCTGGAGCCCCCTCTTGCATGGCACTTTGGAATTCCGTCAATTCGCCTCGAAAAACTTCAAGCACTTCATCCGCCGTCTTCCAGTCCAAACCGACTCGGCGCGCCCGCTTCTGTAACTTTTGGGCTCTGCTCAGAGCCGGTAAGGTTAAGGGAACATCATCCATTACGCTGCGTTGATCACGCGCATCGCGTTCGACTTGCTTAATATCTTCCCAGCGTTCTTTTACTTCAATTTCATCAACCGCTCGGTCGGCGCTAGCCCTAGACCCTAAAGTGCCGTCTGGAAACACGTGCGGGTGGCGGCGAAGCAATTTTAAAACGATCCCATGAATAACATCGTCAAGCGCGAACCAACCTTGCTCTTCAGCCAATTGAGCGTAGAAGACAACCTGGAACAGTACATCACCAAGCTCATCTCTTGCACCCTTACGATCATTGATCTCTAGTGCCTCGATAAGCTCGTACACCTCTTCTAAGGTAAAAGGCACTATTGACTCGGGGGTCTGCTTCAAATCCCAAGGGCAGCCGTCGTTTGGATCGCGCAGGCGTTTCATAAGGTAGCGCAAATCATGAATATCATATCGTTTATGCATTTTGCGCGGCCTCACTTAAACGTTGGGCTGAAATAACGTTGGGCAACCGGTTAAGTTGCCCTAAAGACGCGTCTAATACCGCTAAACTGGCCACTTCCAGCTCAATATGAAGATAGGCGAGCTGTGTGCGGCGGTCGGTCTGCGTATTTACCGAGAGCATGTTGCCACCCGACCGAGAGATCGTATCCGTGACGTCTCGGAGAAGCCCTTTGCGATCGTATGCGCGAATGTCAATAACGACCTCCAGACCAGCTATTTCGCCCTGCTCCCAAAGCACTTCAACCACACGATCTGGCGCTATATCGACAAGCTTGATCCAGCGACTACAATCCACTCTGTGCACCGAGACTCCACGCGAGCGCGTGACAAAACCAGCCACTCGATCGCCCTGTACCGGGGTACAACATCCTGCGCGATGAATACGCCCGCGAGTGCCACCCCAGCTATGCAAGGTCCCTTCTGATTTTGGCGGCAATACCAAAGGCACTGTCGCTGAACTATTAGGCGTCATCAAACTTTCCGCCACGGCAAGAACGCCTTGCGCCGCCAATTCACCAGAGCCCACGGCAACATACATATCCTCTACGGTAGGACACTGAACCTTACGGGCAATACGTTTGTAATCGAGCGCATTCATGGCCAGTCGCTTAAACGCTTTCTCTAGCAGCGCACGCCCAGCAGCCAAATTATCTTCTCTTCGCTGCGATTTAAACCACTGCAGTATTTGTGCTCTGGCCCGAGATGTCACCACCCACTTAGATTCAGAGTTCAACCATTCTCGCTTTGGTACTGGAGCATCAGACGTTATGATATGAACCCTGTCGCCCGTGTTCAGTGCATGATTCAAAGGAACCAAGCTTCCATTAACTCTAGCACCCTTGCATCGATGACCGATCTGGGTGTGCACATGATAAGCGAAATCAATGGGCGTAGCGCCCTGCATCAAATTGACAATATCGCCCTTTGGCGTGAATACAAAGACTCGATCGTAGTCAGCATCGAACCGCAAAGATTCAGAAATACTACTCGCCCCCCCAGTTTCGTCATGCCAATGCAAGGCTTGACGCAACCACTCGATTTTTTCATCGTAGACTGAGCCACTCGCGGTGCGATCGCTGTGTTTATAGCGCCAATGCGCGCACACACCAAGCTCCGCCTCGTCGTGCATCTCTGGAGTGCGAACCTGTACTTCGAGCACCTTGCCCTCCGGTCCAATTACTGCGGTATGGAGCGAGCGATAGCCGTTAGGTTTTGGGTTTGCAATGTAATCATCGAATTCGTTGGGGATGGTTCGCCACAAACCGTGAATCACGCCCAACGTGGTGTAACAATCTTTGACCGTGGGCACCAAAATGCGAATTGCGCGAATATCATGAACCTGAGAGAAACCGATACCTTTACGCTGCATTTTCTTCCAAATACTGAAAATATGCTTGGCACGGCCGTTAATTTCGCTAATGACGGACGCCTCCCTAAGGGCGGCATCCACCGTTTGGGACACCCGTCTTATATACCGATCGCGCTCAACGCGCTTTCCATCGAGTAGTTTCGCGATACGTTTATAGACCGATCCCTGCGTATAGCGGAAAGCGAGGTCTTCTAGTTCCCATTTGAGTTGACCTATACCCAAACGATGGGCCAATGGTACGTAAAGCCCACTGACTTCTGCCGCCAAGCGCTCGCGCCGCTGCTCGTCGTTCTTAACCATCCTGATCGCGCAGGTACGTTCGGCCAGTTTGATCAATGCCACTCTGACATCGTCTACCATCGCTACCAGCATTTGGCGAAGATTATCATTGGCTGACTGCGCCTGGCCAAGCACAGCAGTAGACTTAAAATGCTGCACATCGGCGACATCTGCCATCTTCAACACCCCAACAACCAGACCCTCGACACTAGGACCAAATTGGCGTCGCACTGATTCCACGCTGAGCCGCTGCTCTCGCACCGCCCGATAAAGTAGACCAGCACACAGGGCCTGCACATCCACTTTTAGCTCAATTAAAATCAATCCTATGTCGAGACAATCAGCAACAAAGTTGGCGTCTTGTGCCCAATCGTTGCAGTCGACACCGGCGCGATGCGAGGAGCTTTGCACACAACTCAAAGCCGACCCAACCAGTTGAGCATCGGATTCCGGATACAACTCGACAAACCGCGTGTGCCAGCCGCTTAAATCGTAGCCCGCGGCAGAGTCAGTATGAGAGGTCTCGCGAACCCAAACCATAGCGCTTAACCCGCAAAGACTCCGGTAGACAGGTAGCGGTCACCTCGGTCACAAACAATGGCCACAATGACCGCGTTCTCAACCTCACGACTAAGGCGCAAGGCCCCAGCCATCACACCGCCAGAGCTCACCCCACAAAAAATTCCCTCTTCTCGGGCCATACGGCGCATTGTTTCCTCTGCTTCTTTTTGATCAATGTCGTAGATATGATCCACCGTTTGCGGCTTATAAATTGTGGGTAAATACGCCTCAGGCCAACGTCGTATTCCTGGAATGCTCGCTCCGTCTGCTGGCTGCAAGCCAATGATCTGAATATCGGGATTCATCGACTTAAAATATTGGGAACAGCCCATAATCGTGCCCGTTGTGCCCATCGAGGCCACAAAGTGGGTGATTGTGCCCGCCGTTTGCTCCCAAATCTCAGGTCCCGTCCCTCTATAATGCGCCGCCGGGTTATCGGGGTTGCCAAACTGATCGAGCACCCGACCAACGCCCTGGTCCTGCAGAGCTAGGGCCAGGTCTCGTGCGCCCTCCATTCCCTCCTTCTGGCTGACCTCGATCAATTCCGCGCCATAAGCCGCCATTGCAAGCTTGCGCTCCTCGCTCATGTGCGACGGCATAATCAGCTTCAGGTGGTAGCCTTTAATCGCCGCTGCCATTGCCAAGGCGATACCGGTATTACCCGAGGTCGCTTCTATTAATGTATCGCCTGGTGATATTTCACCACGTAATTCAGCCGCTTGAATCATATTCAAGGCTGGCCGATCCTTAACCGATCCCGCAGGATTGTTGCCCTCGAGTTTCGCCAGAATGATGTTGCTGCTATTGCCAGGCATGCGTTGTAAACGCACAAGGGGCGTTCGACCAATACAGGACTCGATCGTCGGGTAATTCACCATGGTTGCGTATCTCCTTAAGATCTAACCAAGCTCACTAACAACATAATGATGCACGGCAAACGCGACAGCGTATCGTCGTTCGTCGGTCAGTGTAATCGAAATTGTGGTGTTGTGTGGCAGCTGAATCCTCGCCTCTTGCAACAATGTAACCTGCGGTTGGCCCAGGGCAGTGTTAAGTACCTCTATCGTCTGCCATTGGATCACCCCTCTGAGCCCCGTTCCAAGTGCTTTCGACACGGCTTCCTTTGCAGCAAACCGCTTTGCCAAAAAATTCACACAATGGCCGCGCTGTTTATAGGCTTCCCACTCAAGCGGCGTCAGGATTCGTCGACTAAAACGGTCAGGATGCCGCTTAACCGCTGCGGCGATACGTTCGATATCAACAATATCAGAGCCCAAGCCCAGGATCATATCGATGCACTCCCTTTACTGTTGCTGTTGAACTTGTTGCTGCCAGAGTTGCCGAGATTTAAAAGGCGCGTCGCCGATGTAAGGGGCAAGCAGCCGCTCACAGAGCGTTCTGGCAAATCGGCTCCCCCATAACTCATCATTGCCGCTTGCCAACGCCAAAACCAAACCGCCGGCAACCTTCTCGGGAACTGCGTTCTCCGAGACTTCGCGCCAGCCGCTATCGGCCTCGAAATAATAGCACTTATTAGCATTCAACGCGCTTCCGACAGCGTCATAGCGCATATCGGGCTCCGCCCCTAGACTTTGCAAAACACTCCATTCAAATCGCCTAATTGGCGCGCGGGGCGAACAGCCTGTGCTCAGGGTCGAAAGGAGCTTCGCATAGTGTGCAAACAACTCCGTTTGGGCTTGCTGCTGCTGCAGCACACGCAGGAGCAATTCGTTACTGTAATGCGCAGCGTAGTAACTTTCTCCTGCCAACATATGCGGAGCTTGCAGGTTGTCGACCTCGCTTAAAGTTTTCAAGTCAGTCTTCCCCTGAAAACGCACCACAAGGGGGCTAAACAGCTGCAAACGCTGTGCGAGGGTTCCTCCAATGCGCTTTCGCTTTGCACCTTTGACCATGCAGGACACGCGCCCGTACTCGGGCGTAAAAAGCTCAACTATCTCGCTTGTCTCCTGGTAGGGTCGCTTGCGCAAAACGAAGGCGGGTTGCGTTATCCCAACATGCATGGTCAGTCAGCGTCGTTGAAACCAAGGCTTTTCATTGCTCTGGCGTCATCCGACCAATTGGCCTTTACCTTAACCCAAAGTTTGAGCACGACTTTATGATCAAATAACCGTTCCATATCAACTCTGGCTTCCGTACCTATAGATTTCAAACGGCTACCTGCGTCACCTATCAAGATCTTTTTCTGACCCTGCCGTTCAACATAAATAGTGGCGTGAATCTCGGTAAACCGATCTCCTACCTCGAAACTCTCTATCGCTACCGTCGCCGAGTAAGGTAGCTCGTCGCCGAGTTGTCTCGTTATTTTCTCCCGCACAATTTCTGCGGCCAGGAATCTCGAGCTGCGAGTGGTCACCTGATCCTGAGGGAACAAGGCATCACCTGGTGGACTCAAATTCACCAGAGCGCTTACCAAGCGCGCCACATCGTTGGGGTTAAACGCAGATACCGGCACGATCTCGTCTGCCCCGGATTTCTGATAAAGTTCTTCTAAATAAGGCAATAGTCTCGCCTTTTCGCTCAACAAGTCCACCTTGTTCACCACCACAACCAATTTGGCAGCATGCCGTTTGACCTGTTTAAACACGCGTTCATCATCGGCATTCCAGTGCGTGCGATCAACAATCATGCAAATGATGTCTGTGTTCGCCATCGCTTGTGTCGCCGCCTGATTCATATACTCATTTAAGGCCTTTTTGTGCTCTGAATGAATACCGGGCGTATCGACAAAGACCAACTGAAAATCGTCTTCGGTGTGAATACCAAGCAGAGTATGCCGAGTTGTCTGAGGCTTGCGCGACGTAATACTGATTTTTTGACCCAATATGTGATTCAGTAGCGTGGATTTACCGACGTTAGGCCGTCCGACAATCGCAACGATGGCGGTTCTATTCATGTTTTTCGTCATTGTAACCTATCCAAAACGCGTTGAGCCGAGGTCTGTTCGGCTCGTCGTCGGCTGCTGGCACTTGCCGTTTCTTTAAGCCCCTTACTAGGAACGCGGCACTCTACCACAAACACTTTTTGATGGTCTTCACCACGCGTCGCCACCAAATGGTACTCGGGCAACGCCAAGCCCCTACCCTGAAGCCATTCCTGTAGACTCGTTTTAGCGTCTTTACTGGCAGCAAAAGAGGCTTCGTCATTTAAGCGACTCTGAAACCAAGAAAAGACGACAGATTTCGCCGTTTCAAAATCCGAATCTAGCAAAATGGCCGCCGCCAAGGCTTCCAACGCGTCCGCTAAGATCGACTTGCGTCGGTGGCCACCACTTTTACGTTCGCCAACCCCTAACTCGAGGCAGTCTCCAATGGATTTTTCGCGCGCGATCGCGGCAAGCGTTTCACCTTTGACTAAATGCGCTCGTCGACGGCTCATCTCACCTTCCGGCGCCGTGGGGTACTGTTTGTAAAGCGCCTCGGCCACCACATGATTCACCAAAGAATCGCCCAAAAATTCTAACCGTTCGTTATTTCTCGCGCCGATGCTGCGATGCGACAGCGCCAAGCTTAAAAGGCTACTGTCTTGGAATTCGTAGCCCAGGGCCTGCTGCAAGGCCCTTATTTGCGACGGGTTCAAGCTCAATGAATTCCACCCACACGATCAAAACTTGGCGTACTGAGCACCGATTCCCAATGCATCCAGATAGCGAACGCTTGCCCAACAATATCTTCCTCGGGCACCTGACCCCACACTCGGCTATCGCTGGAATTATCGCGGTTATCGCCCATCATAAAATAATGGCCAGGCTGCACTACTTCGCTAAAATCTCGGATCGGTCGTAATGGATCGACCTGAATTTGACGGGCCTCACCGGTGGGCAGCGTCTCAGTCAGCAAATGGTAGGGCCGCCCCCGCTCGATAACAACATCCACAAAATTGAGATCCAGAACCTCACCGTTCACCGAGAGCTGTTTATTGCGGTACTCAATCACATCGCCCGGTATACCGATGACGCGCTTAATGAAGTAGGTTGTGTTCTGATGTGGGGGGAAAAACACCATAACGTCACCGCGCTCAGGCTGGCCGATATCCACAACTTTGGTGCGCGCTACCGGCAGGCGCAAACCATAGGTGAACTTATTCACCAATATATAATCTCCAACCTGCAAGGTAGGCACCATAGATGACGACGGAATTTGAAAAGGTTCAACAATAAACGAGCGCAGTACAAAAATCACGAACAAAACAGGGAAGAAAGACCGCGCATATTCCACCAGCGCAGGTTCATCTACTGGAGGCATATCAAAGGCCACATCCGATGTCATGGCTTGGTGCTTTTGGCGTCTGCGGGGTGCAAAGACGACAGCGTCGAGCAGCCAAATAAGCCCGCTAACCGACACCAAGACCAATAAAAGAAGAGGAAAATCAAATGACATGCGCGAATCCCTTAGTTGTCTACTTGCAGCACCGCTAGAAATGCGGCTTGGGGCACTTCGACGCGACCAACCTGCTTCATGCGCTTCTTACCCGCTTTCTGCTTTTCGAGTAATTTTCGTTTGCGGCTGGCGTCGCCACCGTAACATTTTGCTGTCACGTTTTTGCGCAGCGCTTTGACCGTTTGCCGCGCTACCACTTTGCCACCGACCGCAGCCTGAATAGCCACGTCAAACATTTGCCGAGGAATCAAATCCTTCATTTTTTCAGTCAAGGCGCGCCCTCGAGACATGACATGGTCGCGGTGCACAATAACGGCTAGAGCGTCGACCCTTTCAGCGTTGATCAGCACGTCCAATCGCTGCAAACTCGCAGGCTGAAAACGTTCAAAACTGTAATCGAGTGAGGCGTAACCGCGAGACACCGACTTCAAACGATCAAAAAAATCCAACACGACTTCAGACATCGGAAGGTCAAAGGTCAACGACACCTGCGAACCCAAAAATTGCATATCTTTCTGGACACCGCGTTTTTCAATACATAGTGTGATGACATTACCCAAATAATCTTGAGGCACTAAAATGTGTGCCCGAGCAATGGGTTCACGGATTTCCTGAATCAATCCGGGGTCAGGTAATGCACTCGGGTTATCAACGCTGATGACCTCGCCGTCTTTTTTCTCGACTTCATAGACCACTGTTGGGGCGGTAGTAATCAAATCCAGGTCATATTCGCGCTCGAGTCGCTCCTGAATGATTTCCATGTGCAACATACCCAAAAAGCCACAGCGGAATCCGAAACCGAGCGCGTCCGACGTTTCTGGCTCATAGAACAGCGAAGCGTCATTAAGGGTCAACTTACCCAAGGCATCGCGAAAATCTTCATAATCGTCGGTGGACACGGTGAATATACCGGCATACACCTGCGGCTTGATGCGCTGAAAGCCAGGCAAGGCAGGGGTATCCGTAAATTGAGCGCTAATTAATGTGTCACCAACTGGGGCCCCCAAAATATCTTTAATGCCGGCGATCATGAACCCCACCTCGCCCGCGCGTAATGCAGCTGTCTCGGTTCGCTTGGGCGTAAAAATGCCAACGCTATCAATTTGATGCACCTTGCCATTGGAGCGAGTTACGATGCGGTCTCGTTTTTTTAGTGTCCCCTGAACCACACGGACTAAGGACACCACGCCCAAGTAGTTGTCAAACCAAGAATCAATGATCAGGGCTTGCAACGGCGCATCATAATCACCTTGCGGCGGAGGAATCATGTGCACGATCTCCTCCAACACTTCTTCCATTCCAAAGCCGGTCTTGGCGCTACAAGGCACAGCATTGGTGGCATCTATGCCGATGATTTCTTCAATCTCAACCTTAACCTTCTCTGGTTCCGCTTGGGGAAGATCCATCTTATTAAGAATCGGGACCACCTCTAGGCCTTGTTCAATGGCCTTATAGCAGTTGGCCACCGACTGCGCCTCAACGCCCTGACCCGCATCGACCACAAGCAGGGCTCCTTCGCACGCAGATAGCGAGCGCGATACCTCGTAGCTAAAATCGACGTGGCCCGGCGTATCAATAAAATTTAACTGATACGTTCTGCCATCTAATGCTTGATAATTCAGCGTCACGCTTTGCGATTTAATAGTGATACCGCGCTCCCGTTCGATATCCATCGAATCGAGCACTTGCTCAGCCATTTCGCGCTCACTTAATCCACCGCAAATCTGGATCAGACGATCCGCGAGAGTGGATTTTCCGTGGTCGATATGGGCAATAATTGAAAAATTGCGGATATGTGTTAGATCGCTCAAGCAAAGTTCTCGCTGATGTGTGGAAACGCTGTGTTTACGCGGGGGGCAATTGTAGCCTAAGCTCGCCCCCCTCGCCATCTTCGCCTGCGACTAACCGATGAAATCAGCCTAATCTATTCATTCGGGACACGAAGCCCGCGAAACATTGGCGAGCCACGCCGGTTTAAGCGCAGGGGAATCGACTGCCCTGGACGCAGCTGACTTACCGCCTTATCGAAATCGGCGGTGCTGCGAATAGGGGTCGACCCGATCATGGTGATCGCATCGCCCGGCAGAATACCCTGGGCTGCTGCTGCAGATTCGGGCACGACCTGATCGACGACAACGGCAGCGCTTAAACCCAAGGCGTCGAGCATTTGCTGATCCGCATTTTTAACCACCAAACCTAGCGAATTTCCAACGTTTGACGGTCCACTCGCAACCAGAGGCTTGCTCCGATCTGGTAATGCTCCCACCTCAACTGTGAGCGTCTGTTGGCTACCATCCCTCATCAGCCCAACCTTCACCCTAGAGCCAGGCTTGACCAGTCCGACAACGTGTGGCAACTGAGCCGATGTCTCGATTTCTTCGCCATCAAAGGTAAGGATAACGTCACCCGACTGTAATCCGGCAGCTGCTGCGGGGCTATCGTCAACCACGTCAACGACTAATGCGCCCTTGGGGCGGTCTAAGCCAAAACCTTCGGCGAGATTTTTATCTACATTCTGAATGCTCACGCCAAGCCAGCCGCGCTTTACCTGACCCCCATCTCTGAGCTGATCAACCACATCGCGAACCACGCTGATGGGGATAGCAAAAGAAAGGCCAATTGAACCGCCCGAGCGAGTATATATCTGTGAGTTAACGCCTACGACTTCACCGACAAGGTTGAATAAAGGGCCTCCGCTATTGCCTGGATTGATGGCGACGTCTGTTTGGATGAAAGGAACGTAGTTATCGTTCGTCTCGGTGGGCAAAGAGCGCCCCATCGCACTGACTATACCCGCGGTAACTGAAAAATCCAGGCCAAACGGCGATCCTATGGCCAGAACCCACTCTCCCACTTTGAGCTCATCAGGCTTTGCAAGCGGCAACGTAGGAAGGCCTTTGGCCTCTATTTTGAGCAACGCCAAATCGGATAGTTCATCCAGACCCACGATAACGGCATCATATTCTTGACGGTCGGAAAACCGAACAATTACGGAATCAGCACCCTCCACCACATGATTATTGGTCACGATGTAGCCATCCTGCGTCAACACAAATCCTGATCCCATTGAACTTCTGGGTCGTGGGTTGTTCGGCATACTTCTCGGATCAAAAAACCGTTTTAGGTAATCAGGCAGGGCATCAGGGTCAAATGATTCGCTGTCTGGAGCGCTCTGACCGGACTTATACTCCACCAAGATTTTCACCACTGCCGGAGCACTGGCCTCTACAATCGCGGTAAAATCAGGCAAGCTCGACGCATTGCTGACTGAGCTAGATACCAAGAATACTAACGCTACAAGCCACCGCCGTGGTGCCATGGGCTTCCTCCTTTAAAATAAAAAAACCTCTCTTTTCGAGGGGCATAGTCGATAGGGCCTAAACCTATGAATCTGCTACATCCAATTTTGCAAGCACGTACTCGGATTGCCTCAACAATCGTTTTACCTCACGCTTCATTGCCGGACGCATTGCAGACCACCAGACGCCCGCAAGCAGCCCCCCTAAGGTGGCAGCGACCTGCAGCGTCGTCTGTGATGGCGCATAATTCGCAGCCAATGTTGAACACACCAACGCTGCGACCAAAGGCTGTATGTAAGCTCTGAACGCCAGGACCAGCAAGCTATTCCCAGGCATGCGCAATTGCAGGGTATCACCCGGTTTGATACCTGAGGGAGCTAACCGTGGCATTGGCAGAGCAAAGTTCTGCGGTGCGCCCCGCATCGCAAGCATGCCATGTCCGCACGTCAGCCGCGCAGTGCAGGCACCACAGGTGCTTTGCCTTTGCCCGCGCACCGTCAAAATCTGCTGATCTTCAGACACCTGTTCAATTAACACGGGCTCACTGAACATTATTATCCCACTCGACGCCCTCCACCAACATCCGAGCCGTGTTGATGGGTATTTCGCCAACGACCGATACAAGAATCGACTTCTGATTAACGCGAAGTCCGCGAGTATAGGCTAACGTGGCACCTCGATTCACCATGCCTTCGCCTATCCGTATCTCGCCTTTCGGGTGCTCGACAAAAATACTGAAGGTTGACAGTCCATCAGTGTAGGTTTGCGCTTGGGCTATCTCGCTGCGGTCCACCGAGGCTTGTTGAAACCCAGCAGGCGCCCAGCCTAGTCTCCAATCCGCCTGCCCACGGGGGCTGTCTTCAGCCAGATTTCCTGTATTCCTGAGCATCCGTTCAGGTGTTGACACCTGCGAAGGCACATCCTCAGCGGCCAACGACAGCGCTCTAAGCTCCACATTTTCCAAAGCATTAGTGCCATTGAAGGTCGTGGAGCGCAAGACGATGTCATTTTTTTCGTCAATGACCAGTTGATAACCGTGCCGATACACGTCTTTGGGTAATGCAGTAATTACGGTAACCGTGTCGGCACCCAGCGCTTGCTGTTCCATTCGGAACTTATACCACTGCGCAACTCCACAGGCGTGCGACGGTGACGCAAGCAGACTGTGGCTTAGATTGTCACAATCACTGGAATGGTCTGGAATCTCAACAGAATAGGTGGTGCCGGTATCGGGCCTACCGCGAGTTACAACAATCTGCTGCGATCCCACGGCAGTTTGCACCAGGGCTCTTGCGGCGAAACGGGTAGAGTGATCCGATTGAAGCACCTTGCGCAACACGCTTAAGGCGCGCAGATCCTCGTCATTACATGAGGGCTCGGCGGAGGCACCAGTACCAAGCACTGCAACTAAGATGATGAGTACGATACGAAAGGCAGGATTAAATGACATCTCGAACCTCACTTTAGCGCTTAACTGCCTCTGCTTCGGCTTTGGCTAACGTTCCGGTCATCAAGGTTGCGGGTGTGTGTAAGGCGCCTGCCGCAGCATGATGCCCTGAGTAAAGCTCCAAGCGCTGACGCGCGAGCTCTTGATAGAGCCCCTCGATGGGCACTGGAGCGGGCGAGCGCAGAACTTGACTCTGCCCGAAGCTCGCGGGAATGGCTTGAAGCCCCGCAGCATCGATGGGCATAACAGGCATTGATCGAACCGTCGGAACAGCTGACGCGGCTACCGAAGTCACCGGCTGAACCGTTTGCTGCTGCCACTGTATTCCAACCAACACACCAAAACAGGCAACCGATGCCGCCACCGCAAATGGACGGATCTGCTGTAACCAAAAGCCCCGCCGAACAGGGACAGACCCATGTTGTTCCAATTCTTCGCGGACACGATCCGCTATCGACAATCCTGCAAACGACACACCAGAGCCGCTGATTGCTTGCCGACTGATATGGTAACGTTGCCAAGTGGTACGTAAGCTCGGCTGAACCTCTATTTGCTTGAGCAAACGCTGGGTCGAAAACTCATCGAGATCGCCATCCATCAATCTCGATAACAGCACTTCATATTCAGCGTTTTTCATTGCATCTTGTCTATTCGTCACAGACACCTCTCTACTGGGCGAAACTTGTCTCGCCGTTCATAACCGCAGCCACTTCTCTGTCCACGGTCTCCCTACCTCTAAATATGCGCGATCTTACGGTACCAATCGGGCAGTCCATAATAGCCGCTATATCTTCGTAGCTAAGCCCATCGAACTCGCGTAAACACAACGCAGTTCTTAACTCATCGGGTAGGCTAGCTACCGCGCGAGTAATAACTTGCTCAAGCTCTTGCGTCGCAATGGCCTCCTCAGGCGTCTCGAGATCGCGCAACTGCTCACCTTCGTCTTGTAGCACGGCGTCGTCAATATCGATATCGACAACCGGCGTCCTCCGCGCTCTAGCTACTAAATGATTTTTCGCCGTATTCGTCGCAATCCGAAATATCCATGTGTAGAAGGCGCTATCGCCACGAAATTGGCCAAGGGCGTTGAAGGCTTTAATAAAGCTCTCTTGCGCCACATCTTGCGCCTCGTCGGCGTCCTTAACAAACCGTCGAATAACGCTGAGCACCCGGTGCTGATACTTTAGAACCAGCAAATCGAACGCTCGCAAATCGCCTTTTTGTGCGCGCTCAACGAGCAAGCGATCCGCCTCCTCGTCTGTTACTGAGCCACCACTCACGCAATCTCCTTATAATTTGGCTCTTGCCGGACCGGATTGCGCGCTAATCGCTTTTTCCGTCGTACTGCTAGTAAGAGCGCCAATTTCTGATAAAGTTCCGCGTATTGTGCCACGGCGTCTAATTTTTCTCATGAATAAATAGATTTCAGAACCCACAAACCACACTTACGCGGGATTTTATTGATCAGATGGCCTCGACTCTCTCCGAATACGACGTTGTTATTGTAGGCACTGGCGCTGCTGGAATGGCGCTCGCGTTGCACCTACCCCCTCATCTTCGCGTTGCCCTACTCACTAAGTCAACCCTCAACCAGGGCAGCACCTACTGGGCACAGGGCGGAATGGCTGCAGTGGTGGACGCCAATGACACAGTGGAATCGCACGTTCAGGACACCCTTATTGCAGGCGCGGGCCTGTGCAATCGCGAAGCAGTCGAGTTTACCGTGTCTAGAAGCAGTGGCGTCGTCGATTGGCTAGTCAAGTTGGGCGTTAGCTTCGACCGTCTAGAACAGAACGACCAGCAAAGCACTGACTTCCACTTAACTCGCGAGGGTGGCCACAGTCACCGACGTATTCTTCACGCGGCGGACGCGACCGGCAAGGCCATTTCAAAAACGCTGAGCAAACACGTGGTCAAGGCAACAAACATCGATGTGTTAACGGAACGTGTCGCCGTTGATGTGATTGTACACAACGGACATTGCCGAGGGCTTTATGCGCTCAATACCAAGACTGGCTCTGTAGACGCCTTCCAGACCAATGTGGTTGCCTTGGCGACCGGAGGGGCCAGCAAAGCCTATCTTTACACGAGCAACCCTGATGGCAACAGCGGTGACGGCATCGCCATCGCATGGCGCGCGGGTTGTCGGGTCGCGAATATGGAATTCAATCAATTCCATCCCACCTGCCTTTACCACCCCAAGGCCAAGTCGTATTTAATTACAGAGGCTATTCGCGGCGAGGGTGGGCATTTACGTCTACCTACCGGAGAACGTTTCATGCATAAATTCGATGATCGAGCAGAGCTCGCGCCACGAGACATTGTCGCTCGCGCCATCGACCATGAAATGAAACGTTTGGGAGCCGATCACCTCCTGCTAGATATCTCTCACAAACCCGCATCCGAGGTTCTGTCGCATTTTCCCAACACCGCAAAAAAATGCCTGGAATTTGGCATAGACATCACCAAAGAGGCAATTCCCATTGTGCCGGCAGCACATTACACCTGTGGGGGTGTGGTCGTGGACCACAATGGCTGCACCGACATCGTTGGCTTGTATGCCATCGGCGAAACATCGCACACCGGCTTGCACGGCGCAAACCGAATGGCGAGCAACTCTCTCCTCGAGTGCCTGGTGTACGGCGAATCAGCCGCAACACACATCAGCTCATCAGCCCTAACCACTCAACCCAAAGCCCAGGTAGCCGTCTGGGATGAAAGCCAGGTCACTGATTCTGATGAGGACGTCGTTATTTCACACAATTGGGATGAGCTCCGCCGTTTTATGTGGGATTACGTTGGCATCGTGCGGACCGACAAGCGCTTGGAACGCGCTCAGCATCGGAGTGATTTACTGCGCTCAGAAATTAATGATTACTACGCCAACTATCGCGTCAGCAATGACTTACTGGAATTACGAAATCTGAGTGTGGTCGCCGATCTGATGATCCGCTGCGCGCGCCAACGCAAAGAGAGCCGCGGTTTACATTTCACGTTAGATTACCCTGAAACATCGCCTGCCGGCGTCGACACTGTCTTACTCCCGACTTAAAGCAGTTCCGATCGCCTTACGAGCCAGAGCGCGAAACTCCGCCGGAGGCATTTGCCAAGCAAAGCACCACTGCGTTCTCCCCTGCACGCCAATCCACCACAACACGCCAGGCACAACGGTGACCACACGCCCAACCTCATCGCGCACGTGATGCTATCCTTGTGGCGCGCCAGTAAGGCGTCGAATAGTCACCACTAGGTCAGCAAACGCTGGATCCTCTGGTTGCACTCGTTGCATGAGATAAGCGTACAAATCTTGGTCCTGACAGGTCATAAAACGCTCAAATAGGGCGCGATCTGTCGCACTTAGGTTCGCATAGTGTTCATTTACAAACGGCTCTAACAACAAATCGAGTTCTAACATGCCTCGCCGAGCCGCCCAGCGCATGCGGTTCACCTCTCCCGCGTCAACCATAATCACATCCAAACTACCGCGTAAAAGCGTAGTATACTGTATCCGTAACGACCGCGCCTCGTGCTCGCGCGCTACGATCCATATTTAACCCGAACTGATTGACCATCACTATGCAAAATCTAAGCCCCAATGACTACTTCGGTGGACTGAGTATTCAAGGCCCCGATGCAACCAAAACGCTTCAAGGTCAAGTGACCAACGACGTTGAAATACAACGAAGCAACAGCGGGATCAAAGCGCTATTGTGCAACATTAAAGGCCGAGTTGAGACAATTGTTTGGATCTTTAAGCACAGCTCGGATCACTACAGCGTCATTGTTCCGCGCGACAACCTGGATTTGCTAAAAAGACGTCTAGCGCCCTATCTGGCCTTTTCTAAAAGTAACGCTACGGAGATCGATCTAACAGACTATCGCTTACTGTATCCAGTAGAGACTTTACTATTCGAACAGGAATCGGCGCTCCGTTTTGACGACATTGCCCTGATATCGCCCTCACAGCAGGCGCAACTTCTGACCACACATAAATCGGGCTCGCTAACGAACTTCCATGAGTACCGTATCCGTTGCGGCCTCGTCCAACTGCGTCCAGATCTTAGTGGCGATTATACGCCGCAAGCTTTAAGCCTAGACTCCATGGGCTACATCAGTTTTAAAAAGGGCTGCTACATGGGCCAGGAAATCATTGCTCGACTGCACTACAAAGGACAGTCTAAACACCAGCTTGCCTTACTAACCGGAGCGCTAAATTTAGCCTCGGGAGCCACTATTCAAAACAGTCGCCATGAGATCGTAGGCACCATAGTGGATGCTGAGGCAGCGCAAGCAGGGGTCTACTTGGCGAGCCTGCGAGTCTCGGCAGACAAGGCCCATGGTTATCAGGTTGAGGATGCACCATTGACCTTAGATAGCGTCTTTGGCAAATAAGCATCGTCGAAAACTAGTATTGCCGCCGTGCTTTACGGTAACCTGCGTGGTTTGACACGTAGCACGCGTATTCGATCCCAAAATGAGCGAGACTGTACCCGACAACCTGGAGATACCATCGCTAGTACTTGCCAACAAGAGGCAACAGCGAGGCGCGCTTAAATTCGGCGAAAAGGCCCAAGAATTGCTGCTTGCAGTGCCCGCTCTACCAGAGCCGGGCGATATTCCCTCACCTCCCGCACACAAGGGTGAAAGAGGAACCTTATTCATCCCCAGCGGCACGGATACTCTGTGCCTAGCGGTTGAAGTCAAAGCGACCGCAATCGATCATGTCACGCTTACCCTACTAGAATTAAGTCCGACTGATCAGGCGCGGCTGCGTGAACGCGTGCGCGGCAGTCCCGAAGATTTGCACGCCAAGAACCCCAAACTAGCGCTCACCGCAGAACAAAAAAAAGGGCTACTTGAGCAAACTAACCATTTCATACTCTCTGAACTTAGCGGCCTGTTCACCGAGATATTTGATGCTTTAATCGCTGACCTTCAAACGAGTTCGTTAAACCCAAAACTGCTTCAAGCACAACAAGAACTGATGTTTGAGGGCATGCGGCAAGCCGAAATCGTGAAGCCCAGAATGCTGGAGCTATTAACTCGAGACCTACAACGACGACTCGAAGGTCAAACAGAAAAGCGAACGGACACCAGCAGGAAACGTATCGGCCAATATACTCACGATGAACTGGATTTGGTGGATTTAAAAGAATTTGAGGAAAGCCTTGCGGTCAAGCGTTTACTTCGCTTAAGCGATGACTACCACCGCGGCGTCTTCGAATTGATGACGCTTCGATATGCTGCCTTAAAAGGTACCAAGCCTCGGGTGAATCTTTTGCCAGTATCCTTGAATGTTCTTGTACCCAGCCTGAAGCGTTCGCTTAACCAACGCGAACTCCCCACAGAACTCGGGCATCGACTCTTTGAATTCAGCGGCAACCTTTTGCTAAGGAAAGCAAAAACACTGTATGCCAATGTTAACTTATTCCTGAAGCAAGCCGGTCTGGAGCCTGGTTTGGAACGCCGTCTTGAATCGGGCGCCCCGCTCCTGCCCGCGGCCCCAGCTCCAGCGAAGAATCGGCCCAACAAACTGGCAGCAGAGCCACAGCTCATAAAAGATGACCAAACACTCGACTTAAGCGCTCAGGCATCTACTTTAGCGTCTGATGACCTCGTAACACTGCGGGTCGCCAAAAAGAAAGCGGCCTTCATCGAGCGGCTTATGACGTCGATGGGCGATCAAGTAGACCCCGAGAGTTTCTCGGATCAACTTGTCTCAGACATGTTCCTGCAGGTAAAAAAAGACTCCAACCTAAATCCAGCAATGCGCATCGCGATCGAAACACTCAGAGAGCCCATACAGTTGATTGCCCGCCAGGACCCTTCGTTCCTAGTCGACAATCACCACCCTATGCGCAGGGCTTTCGATCAGCTAACACAGCTCGCTCGTTCCGATTTGTACCCCAACCCCAAGTTACAAGAAGGGGTGGTGGACTTAATTGAACAAATTCAGCGAAGCCAAACAATTGATGATGCCCTGGCCAAGCAACTCGCAGACCAAACAGAGGCCATACAAGAGCAACAGCGACGGCACTTTTTGCGCAACATAGATCGATTGAGGCAGGTGGAACAGGGGCAAGTGCGCTATCGAGATGCGCGTTTAGATACCCTCAAGATCTTGCAAGACACCCTGCCGGACCAACAAATGCCCTTAAGCTTGGCCGAGCTCATAGCCAATGGTTGGCTGGAGCTACTTACCCTTAATCGACTTCGCAGTCACAATCCTGAGCTTGACTCATCGCGACTCAACAAAGACGTCAGATGTATTCTTGCTGCTTTGTCACGGGGGGTAAATGATCAACCCTCGTCCCCATCTGCTCTTGCGGAAGCGTCGCAACTACTCGATCGTATTGAGCAGGAGATCACCGACACGCTGCCCACTAGAACAAACCACGCGATACACCTGTCTCATTTGAAGAGTGAAATCACAGGAAACCGCCAAATCGTCCTAGTCAATATTTACGATACAGGTTTATTCAGCGAACTCACAAGTAGCAACATCATCGAGCGCCTGCGATCTTTACCGCGACTGAATCGATTAGTGCGCCGTGCACTGTCCATTCCCATTGCCACATGGTTAAGCGACAGAAACCAAGAGCGTAGACACTACTTAGCTTGGCACGACGAGGCGCAAGAACACTATGTTTTTGCCAACGAACGTGGTCAAAAAATTACAGATGTGGACTTGCTGGGCTTCGCCCGCTTATTGCACCGGGGCTTGCACCCTCTTCGTCCAATAGAGGCGCTTCCGCTATTGGATCGTCATTTACTGCGCAAGGTGCAGGAGTTTGTTCCGCGACGAATACAACATCCGAACTACCACAACAACAGCACGGCGTTAACGGACGGCTCCCTTGCTCAGCAAGCGATGCTGTCAAGCCAACAAGCCTTCGAACAAGGACATAGTGTGCACCTTGTCTTGCTCACCGCAGCCAATGTCGATTTAGTTGCATCACTCTACGATGCGGTGATCATACAAGCTTACGAAGACTGCTTGATACAAGCCATAACTGAGCACCTGCGCGACGACCATGTGTTGGGGCGCCTTAATGTAGGCAAGATAGGGGTCATTTTCCTAGGAGAGTCGACGGTCAGTGTTCGCAAACGCCTGGTCACAATCTCTAAAGATCTGAATAAACGCTCAATCACAACGGGTGCCGAGTCGTTACCACTTGAGGTCCAGTGGTCTACGTTACAGCTCGATTCGCCGCTAGAGACGCTAGAGCACACGCAGAGGGCGTTACAGCTGCTGGGCAACATGCCAGCGTCAGCAAGCGCGACCCTTTCGGACCTGCAGCGCGATCTCGAACCTGAAAAAACCCAGCGACGTCCGGCCTTTGATCACACCAAAGTGGCCTTACTCGGATTCCACTCACAGTGGCGACAGTACGAGTCTAACGAGGCACATAAACGCCTCGACTTTACCTTAATAGACCTAGAGCAGGAAACCCCAATCACCGACCCCTATGGGCTGTATCAACCCGAAACACACCCTGAGATTGACCGGTGGCGCCTGAAGACTGCGTTTGCGTGGCTGCAGTCTATGGCTGAGCAAGAACGTGAAATCCCAAACTGCGTTATTGATATTGCCAATTCGAGCTTGGGCGACATTGCTTTTTGCGATGCCGTGTTGGACGACATTTCCGAGTATGGTGTGGGTACCAACAAACTGTATTTCCGGATTGATCTGCAGCATTCTCAGGCCTCACTCGAAGCAATACAGGAATTCACCCAAGTGCTGTCGGATATTGGCTGTCGCATTATTGGCAGTAACGTACTCAATGCCGACCCACAATTGCTCACATCAGTCAATTGCGATTTGTTCGAGATATCACTGCCGAGCGAGTCACTTCTCGATGAGTCTCGCTACCTCCAACGCCTGGATGGCGTGCAGTTACTGGGACGACCTGTTGTATATTTCAATAGACATGTTCAGAGTCCGCCTCCCGAAGCACTTCGTTTTGCGCTCACTGGAGAAGAAACAGGAAGATCCGAACCAAAACCCATGAATCAAATTGCGCGCGAGCTCGGCAAACTAAAACACTGAGCGCGATTTGACTCACATCAACAGTTTTGTTGGTTGATTAGGGTATGGTGGCTGTCGCACTACAGGAACGGCCAACGAACCAATGAGCTTAAGCGATCATCGCATCCACTCTGAGATTGAGCGGCTCGCACCAAAATACCAGAGAGCGGGCCCGCGTTACACGTCTTATCCGACCGCACCGCATTTAAGCGAGAGCTTTGCGTTCGAGGAATTCGATAGGCATTGCGCCGAGCAAGAATCGACTGATCAGCCTTTATCTTTATACGCACACATACCGTTTTGCCGCTCGATATGCTACTACTGCGCGTGCAACAAGGTCGTCACCCGAAAATCAGGTGCCAGTCAGGAATATCTTTCCGCGATAGCCCATGAACTAAGACGATACCAGCGCTGGGGCTTGAACCAACGGCTAGTGACGCAGCTTCACTGGGGCGGCGGAACCCCTACGTTCTTAACCGATGCCGAACTAACCCAGCTCATGCATCTCATTGCGCGGCATTACCGCCTGACGGATTCACCGGATCGAGAGTACTCGATCGAAATTGATCCTCGCACCGTAAGTAAGCAGACTATCGCTCTACTTCGCGGACTTGGATTCAACCGGCTTAGTCTGGGTATCCAAGATTTTGATCCGCTGGTGCAGAAAGCGATCAATCGAGTACAGCCACTCTCACTCGTCTCTGAGCTCACGACAACGATTCGGGAGCACGGATTTAAGTCCCTATCGTTTGACCTGATCTATGGATTACCCTATCAGAGCGAGGAAAGTATTGAGGTAACCTTAGAACAAGTGATCAAACTGGCACCTGATCGTATCGCTTGCTACAACTATGCCCATCTGCCGAGTCGCTTTCCCTCTCAACGCGCAATCGATCGGTTGAGCCTGCCCTCGGCGTCACAACGTTTGCGCCTGCAAAGACTAATAGACCAGACCCTGGAACAATCGGGGTACTTACTGATCGGGCTTGATCATTACGTAAGAGATACCGATGAATTAGCAGTAGCACAACGCACGGGACGTTTACAAAGGAATTTTCAAGGGTATTCATTGAAAAGCGCGCAAGATATGATGGGGATAGGCCACTCGGCCATTTCGCAAATTGGCGATATGATCGTGCAGAACGCACGAAGTCTGGACCATTACCTGCAAAAAACACAAGCCAATATCTCGCCTCTCAGTCGAGGTTTGACCCTCAGTCAAGACGACCTCATACGACGCGATATCATCATGGATATCTGTTGCAAACTCGAGTTTTCGTTGATGGAAGTGTGCGAACGCTACGGCGTCTCAGCAAGGTGGTATTTACGAGATGAACTTCAAGCCTTACAGGAATACATTAAGGATGGGTTAATTGAGTCTACACCGGCTGGCTTTCGTTTGACCGCAGTTGGCCGCCATTTTCTTAGAAACATTTGTATGGTGTTCGACGCCAAGCTAGAGCAAACGCCCGCAGCCATACAGTACTCACAAACGGTATGACAAATTGTCACAGGGGCAGACCGAGCTCAAATATTAAATTATACTAATACAGCATGAGGAACATGGACGACACTTTTGGGGGGTGCAGTTCAAATGAACACAAGAATACACTTAGCAACCGATACAAGTTGTCAGCACGACTTTAAAACCAACTGCAGCAACTGCCGCTTGAACACCCTGTGCTTACCCTTAGCCCTGGAAAGCAAGGATATCGATGCCTTGGACGCGATAATACAGCGCAGCAAGCCGATACAAAAAAATGGCTACCTGTTCCATGAAGGTGATACCTTCCACTCTATTTTTGCAGTTCGCTCGGGTAGCATCAAAGCGTTTTCGACCACCGATGACGGGCGCGAGCAAGTCACCGGGTTCTATTTTCCTGGCGAACTGCTAGGAATGGATGGAATCAGTCGCAATGTCCATGCCTCGACGGCCAAGGCTCTGGAGACCTCCGCTATATGCGAGATTCCGTTCGAATCGCTGGGCGAACTAAGTGCTAGAATCCCCACTCTTCAGCGTCATTTTTTTCAGCTAATGAGCCGCGAAATTACTGAAGACCAACAATTGATTACGCTACTCAGTAAAAATTCAGCCGACGAACGGATCGCCGCTTTGCTCCTGAGCATTTCCTCTCGGAATGCGCGTCGCCAACTCAGTGCCAACCGATTCAGATTACCCATGTCTCGGGTCGATATCGGGAATTATTTGGGCCTGACTATCGAAACGGTCAGCCGAGTGATAGGCCGTTTACAAAAAACACAGGCCCTAAGAGTGGAAAATAAAGAAGTCGAAATTCTCGACTTCGAGGCTCTCACGAACATTGCTCATACCAAAGTCAGCCAACTAGAAGCGTCCTGATCTCACTGGCCCGTAACGGCAACTTGACCCAAGTCAAAGTATTGATTTGAAGACGCTTTAAACTACTCGATACGTGTCGGGGCGTATCCTAATAAAGGAGAATACAAATGATTCAACATGGCTTAGCCTTGCTGGTACAACCGCATACAGCTTGGCGTCGCGTCGCCCAGCTTCAGGGGTCAAGTTTCAACGCGCTGGCCCTATTTCCAGTCATTATGGCCATACTCCCGGCGGTCGCTTGGTACTACGGAACGAGCCGCGTGGGCTGGACCGTTGGAGCGTCCGAAGACGTCATTCGCTTAACGGAAGCAAGCGCCACCGAGATTTCGTTTTTATTCTACTTCGTGATGATTGGCTCAGTCGCGATTATAGGTTATTTCATTCACTGGATGTCCGCTACTTACGGGGCGAATTCAACCCTGACCCGCGGCATTGTTATTGCAGGCCTGACCTGTACTCCATTGTTTGTGGCGGGTTTAGTAGGATTCCACCCCTTGTTGTGGCTCGACCTCTTAATCGGTGTTGTTGCCCTGTCATGGTCAACTTACTTGCTTTATTTGGGTATCCCTATCGTTATGAACATACCTGAAGAGCGCGGCTTTTTGTTCTCTAGCGCCATCATCGCCATCGCGCTCGTTATTTTTGTTGGAATTTTAGTGGTCACCATTATTGCCTGGGAGTATGGCTTCGCCCCGCAATTTACCGATCATTCAGCCTAACAGTGCCCAAGACTACGGAAGACGATCATGAATGAATTAAACGAACAACTTGAGCACCCCATTTACAACTACCAAGTCGTGAGGCAATTTGCCATTATGACCGTTGTATGGGGTATTGTCGGCATGCTTGTCGGTGTAATTATTGCCGCTCAGCTTGTCTGGCCAGACCTGAGTTTCCAGCAACCGTGGTTTAGTTTTGGACGTTTACGTCCGCTGCACACAAATGCCGTTATTTTCGCCTTTGGCGGCTCTGCGCTGTTTGCAACGTCGTACTACGTTGTTCAACGCACCACCCAAGCTCGATTGATTTCGGACAGTTTGGCGGCCTTCACTTTCTGGGGGTGGCAGGTGGTCATTTTACTGGCGGCCATAAGCTTGCCGCTCGGCTATACCTCGTCCAAAGAATATGCAGAGCTGATTTGGCCCATTGATATCTTAATTACGATTGTTTGGGTGGCTTATGCCATTGTATTCTTCGGCACCATCGCCAGGCGTAAAGTCAGTCACATTTATGTCGCCAACTGGTTTTTTGGCGCATTCATCATAACGGTCGCTGTGCTCCACTTGATTAACAGCGCAGCACTTCCAGTAAACTTTTTCACAGCCTATAGCCTCTACGCGGGAACAGCCGACGCGATGGTGCAGTGGTGGTACGGGCACAACGCCGTCGGCTTTTTCTTGACCGCAGGTTTCTTAGGAATGATGTATTACTTCGTCCCTAAACAAGCCGAGCGCCCTGTTTATTCCTACCGCTTAAGTATTGTTCATTTTTGGGCCTTAGTAGCGGTCTACATTTGGGCCGGCCCTCACCACTTGCATTACACTGCCCTGCCCGATTGGGCACAGAGTTTGGGTATGGTGATGTCACTGATTCTGCTGGCACCAAGCTGGGGCGGAATGATTAACGGCATCATGACCTTATCAGGTGCGTGGCATAAATTGCGCTCTGATCCAATCTTACGATTCCTCGTTGTAAGTTTATCGTTCTATGGCATGTCAACTTTCGAAGGTCCAATGATGTCCATCAAAACAGTAAACTCTTTAAGTCACTACACCGACTGGACTATCGGTCACGTGCACTCAGGCGCCTTGGGCTGGGTGGCTATGATTTCGATAGGGTCGATGTATCATCTGATTCCAATCTTGTTTGGTAAGAGCAAAATGTACAGCACCGAGCTCATCAACACCCATTTCTGGATGTCGACTATTGGAACGGTGCTGTATATCGCCTCGATGTGGGTTAACGGAATTCTGCAAGGACTCATGTGGCGGGCTTACAATCAGGACGGCACCTTAACCTATACCTTCGTTGAGTCACTCGTCGCAAGCTACCCTGGCTATATGGTTCGTTTGGCCGGTGGCTTCATATTCTTCGTCGGCATGCTGCTCATGGCCTACAACGTTTACATGACCATACGTAGCGACGCGCTTACCCAATCAGAACCGCAAGCGGCTGCAGCCTAAGGAGGTCATCATGAAGCATGAAGCCATAGAAAAAAATGTGAGCCTGATGATCGTCCTGACCATCGTAGCAATAAGCTTCGGTACCCTAGTGGAACTTGTCCCTTTAATTTTCTCTAAGCAGGTGTCCGAACCCATTGAAGGTCTGAAACCACTCTCAGCTTTGCAGCTGGAAGGTCGGGATATTTACATTCGCGAGGGGTGTAACACGTGTCATTCGCAAATGATCCGCGCCTTACGCGCTGAAAGTGAACGCTATGGGCACTATTCCGTAGCGGGCGAATTTGTCTACGACCGCCCTTTTTTGTGGGGTTCTAAACGGACCGGCCCTGATTTAGCTCGTGTCGGCGGACGTTACAGTGATGACTGGCACCGAGCGCACCTGATGAACCCCAGAGATGTAGTGCCCGAAAGCAACATGCCGGGGTTCCCTTGGTTATTCGAAAACAATATTGATAGCGCCGTAACGCCTAAAAAGCTCGCTACATTGCAAACCTTAGGCGTGCCCTATAGCCAGGCAGATATTGATGGTGCCGCGGCTGCGGTGAACGGCAAAAAAGAAATCGATGCCGTAGTGGCCTACCTACAAAACCTAGGTACTGTGCTGTCGGAGAAGCGCTAATGGACATTAATGATCTACGCGGTTTAAGCACAGTATTAATGCTGTGTTCATTCCTTGGGTTGTGCGTTTGGGCCTACAGTAGCGCACGCAAAAAAGAGTTTGATGAGGCGGCGTCGTTACCTTTTGCAGACGAACACATCGCCGTAGCTAAGTCACAGGAGACCAACAATGACTAGTTTTTGGAGCAACTGGATCATCATTCTGACCAGTATTACAATTATTGGAGTGACTTGGCTTCTTTTTAGCAACCGCAAGCGCGACAACCCCGAGAATCAGACGACGGGACATGTCTACGATGGGATTGAGGAGTACGATAATCCCCTCCCAGCGTGGTGGTTTTTTATGTTTACCGTAACGATCATTTGGGGCTTGGGTTATTTAGTAGCTTACCCCGGAATGGGCAAATGGGAGGGTCTTCTGGGCTGGTCACAGCAAGGGCAACATGACGCCGAAGTCACCAAAGCAGAAGCAAAATATCGCGCGATGCGCGATCGCTACCTCGCTCTGCCAGTGGAAGAGATTGCGTTTGATCCCGCGGTAAGAAAAATGGGGCAACGCCTGTTCGGCAACCACTGCGCCCAATGCCATGGTGCCGATGCTCGCGGAACCTATGGATTCCCGAATTTGACTGATAAAGATTGGATATGGGGCGGGTCACCCGACACCATCAAATACACCCTGAATCACGGTCGGCAAGCCGCGATGCCTGCTTGGGGCCCGGTACTCGGAGATCAAGGCATCAAAGAAATGACTGCTTATTTGGTGACGTTAAATAATCGATCTGCAGATCCCGCACTCGCGGAAGCGGGCAAGCAAAAATTCAGCATGTTCTGTGCAGCCTGTCATCAAGCCAACGGGGTTGGAAATCAGCTGCTCGGGGCGCCAAATCTAACCGATGGCATTTGGCTGTATGGGGGCAGCGAAGCAGAGATCGCGCAAACGTTACGCGCCGGACGCAACGGCCTGATGCCCGCGCAAAGCAATATACTTTCTGAAGATAGAATTCACATCCTCACAGCGTATGTGTACGGGCTATCAAACAAGGGGAACTAAGTTCCCTTTTTTTTTCGAGTTACAGGCCCTAACACGAGGTAAATATTAGACGATGAGCGACGATAATCGCATTGATTTAACTGAAGTTGCACCGGCTGAAGTTGCGGAAGTCGACCTATATCAACGCCGAGAGAAAATATATACGCGGAAAATCGAAGGATTTTTCCAACGGCTTCGCCTCTACACCGGGTGGCCTCTTCTGATCGGTTATTTTGGTCTACCTTGGCTTGAATGGGGTGGACGACAGGCGGTTTTATTTGATCTACCCGCCCGAAAATTTCACATCTTAGGGCTTACGTTTTGGCCGCAAGACTTTTCGTTGCTCGCGTTCTTGTTGATCATTTCCGCATATGCTCTGTTTGCAGTTACCGTCGTTGCTGGCCGTGTTTGGTGCGGATATACCTGCCCACAGACTGTCTGGACCGCAATTTTTATGTACCTTGAGCAACGCTTTGAAGGCAGCCGCAACCAGAGGATGAAGCTCGATAAAGCACCTTGGAGCTTGGAAAAAATAGGGCGTAAAACCATGAAACACGGCTCTTGGCTCTTTGTTGCCTTCATGACGGGTATGACGTTTGTTGGATACTTCTATCCGATTAGGGCGCTGGTGCCAGAGTTGGCCACCGTTAACACAGGCTTCTGGCAAGCCGCCTGGACAGTCTTCTTCACTTTAGCGACCTACATCAACGCGGGCTGGATGCGTGAACAAGTGTGTAAATACATGTGTCCGTACGCTCGATTCCAATCGGTGATGTTCGACAAAGACACCTTGATCGTATCTTATAATCAAGCACGTGGAGAACCGAGGGGCTCTCGCAAGCATCATGCAGCCCCTGCAGAGCTGGGGCTTGGGGACTGCATCGACTGTCAGCTGTGTGTGCAAGTCTGCCCTACGGGTATCGACATACGCAATGGCTTGCAATATGAGTGCATCGGTTGCGCCCTGTGTATCGATGCCTGCAATTCAGTCATGGATAAGATGCTCTACCCGCGCAACTTGATTTCTTACACGAGCGAGCATGAGCTAGCGGGTGGAAAAATGCACTGGTTACGCCCGAGAATCATCGGCTATGTCGGTATGCTCGGCATCATGGTGAGTGTGTTTGCTTACAATATCATCAATCGAGTACCACTCGAGCTGACAGTCATGCGCGACCGAGGTGACTTGTACATTCAAACCGGCGACGGCCGCATCGAAAATATCTATACCTTGCACATCGTTAATATGACCGACACGCAACACCGTTATGCTCTGACGGTGGAAGGCTTTAAAGATGTTCGAATCATCGGAGACCAAGAACCCATCGTCTCAGCCGGGGGCGACTTGACGCTTTCACTGCGCTTAAATGCCGCATCCGATTTGATGACAACGGCGTCTGCGCCTATTCACTTTAACCTAACAGCCGAGGATAATCCTGAATTATCGGTTCGCATAGAATCACGCTTTATGAGGCCCTTGTGAATAAAGCTCTACCCTCAACGCTCGGCGGAAAACCCTGGTACAAGGAGTTTTGGCCTTGGTTCATCATTACTTTGTTGGGCACTGTCGTTACTGCAAGCTTAATCACGGTGGCTATCGCATTTCGGCACGCAGATGATTTGGTGGTTGACGATTACTACAAAGTTGGCCTGGCTATTAATCAACGCCTAGAGCACCGGGAAGCGGCTATGCGTTTAGGTATCGACATCGAGGTACTCATCACACCAGAGCAAATACGTCTGCTCACGAACAATATATCGCCCGCAACGAAGCTCGAGCTCTTACTGACCCACCCCATAGAGGCCGACAGAGACTTTTCAGTCGATCTATCCCCCGGGCCAGACGGAGTGTTCTTTGCAGCTCTCCAAACCTCAATAACATCAGGATGGCACTGGAGCGTCTCTGCTAGCGAGCCTGAACCCTGGCTCATCTCTGGCACGGTCGAAAGCACAGTAAGCGAACATGGTAGCCACTGAACTTAGTAGCACTGGGAACACCAACCAAAACCTCACACCCTGCTATCATTGTGGCGAACCCCTTAACGGTTCGCTCACATTCACGAGTATCATTCAGGGCAAGTCAAGGCCCATGTGTTGCGCGGGTTGCAAAGCGGTCGCTGACTTGATTATTGACTCGGGCATGGCAAGTTTCTATACCCAAAGAACGCACTATGCCGAGACGCCGCCAGAGTCGGTACTGCGTGATGACTACCCATCTTACGATTTCGGCGCCATCGAGGCCGCTATCGAACCGCACAACGAAACTTCAGAGTCTGCGACAATACAATTGCTTATTGGCGGAATGACCTGCGCTGCCTGCTCATGGTTGATAGAGCGACAAGCACTCAATCTCCCTGGCGTTACCGAGGCACGGGTGAGCTTAACTGAATCCACGCTCAGCGCAAAAGTTACCAAGAACACAACTGTAGCAACACTCATGCAGCGCATCGCTGAGTTAGGCTACAGAGTACAACCCGTCAAAACGTCTGAACGTACGAAGTTGTTGGCTCTAGAAAACATGCTCATGCTCAAGCGCCTTGCCGTGGCCGGGCTGGGCATGATGCAGGTTGGGATGTTTGCAATCGCACTGCATGCCGGAGCAATACAGGGCATCGAATTAGAATACCAACAGTTGATGCGCTGGGTGAGTTTACCGATCGCTCTGTTCGTTGTGATTTATAGCGGTACAGATTTTTTTCGCTCTGCTTGGTTACATCTTAAACATGGCGCCGTAGTTATGGACTTACCCATTTCGATTGCACTGAGCCTAGCACTGGGCGCATCGATTTACGCCACCGTTAGCGCGGAGGGAGAGGTGTACTTCGACTCTGTAGTAATGTTCGTGTTTTTTTTGCTTGTAGCCCGGTACTTTGAGCACAGAAGTCGTTTCTCGAGCAGCTTGACCTTGCAAAAAATTCAGGATGCCCTACCCAAACTCGCGAACCGAGTAGCCGACAAGGTGCTAGAACGCTGCTCTGTAGGACAGCTCAATCGTGGTGACCGAATTCGGGTGTTCAGCGGCGACACCCTCCCTTTGGATGGTATGGTGTTAAGAGGCCACAGCGAAATCGACGAGAGCACTTTTACAGGCGAATCCATACCCCGCGCCGTCAGTATGGGCGATACCGTGTTCGCTGGAACAATCAATTTAAAACAAGCCATTGACGTAGAAGTCACATCAGACCCAGACTCAACAAAACTGAAAGCCCTAGAAGACGCTGTCAGCTTCGCTGAAACACAAAAGCCCAGAATCGCTCAGATCGCTGACCGAATCGCTGGGGTTTTCATTTTGGCGGTGCTAAGCATCGCCAGTCTCACTGCTTATTACTGGTGGCAACATGACCCCGAGAACGCGTTTTGGATAGCCTTATCCGTGCTAGTGGTCAGTTGCCCCTGCGCACTGGGATTAGCAACCCCAGCAGCCTTAACGACAGCAGCCCAGCGCTTGCGGCAACTGGGCGCAATTATTCGAGGAGATAATGCCGCAGAGCAACTGAGTCGGATTGACACGGTGATTTTTGACAAAACGGGGACGCTCACAGATGGTGAGTTCGAATGTGTAGAGATCTTGACCCTGAAGGAATTAAGCGAGAGCGATTGCTTCCTACTTGCCGTGTCCCTTCAAGCACACAGCAGTCACCCGATTGCCAGCGCCTTCACAAACACACACGCCAGCGTGCCTCAGGCAACGCTAATCACTACACTAATTCAGGCCTTGAGCGACGCAAGCGAGGCTCAAACACCGAGAACCACCGCACAAGGCTTAGTGTTCGACTACCAAAGCCACGCTATTCGCTTGGGAAACGAAAGTTTACTCAAGGATTGCGACTTTAGCCTCACTTGGCCCAAAGGAAATCTGCATTGGATCGGACTCAGTATAGACGGCTTCGTTGTCGCCCTATTCGGACTCAAGGACAAACTCAGGCCCGATGCTCTTGACTTGTTGCAGTACTTCAAAGATGCGGGAATTCAGACGGTCCTTCTCACGGGAGATGCGAGCGCCCATGCACGTCACTTTGCGAGTGACCTGCCCTTCGATGATTCGCGCTTTGGGTTAAGCGCACATGACAAACTGGAGTACCTAAGCGAATGCCAACAACAAGGCGCATGTGTTCTAATGGTCGGTGACGGTGTCAATGATGCAGCTGTCTTGGCGCAGGCCACCGTCGGAATCGCGGTATCACGCGCCAGCGATTTGGCGCGTGCCAAGGCCGACATCGTAGTCACAGAGCTGGATTTAAACCCCATTAAATTTGCACACCAACTCGCGCTTAAGACCCGCAAGATTATCAAGCAGAATCTGTTGTGGGCACTCGGTTATAACACAGTTGCCATCCCCCTCGCGTGTCTGGGTTATATCCCACCGTGGCTTGCGGCCATTGGCATGTCTTTGAGCTCAGTTATTGTGGTGCTCAACTCCTTGCGTATAAAAAGCCAATCACTCGGGTAGGAATCGTTTTCATGTCAACGCTTTATTTTTTAATACCCATCGCGCTCGTCTTTTGTGTTATCACCCTAAAACTGGTGCTTTGGGCGATTCAAAGTGGACAGTATAGCGACCTCGATCGCGACGCACATGTCATCTTTGAGGATGTAGAACTTAACAGCGAGGACGCAAAAGATGACTGAGGCCAATATCATCGCCGCCTTGATGCTAGGCTTGGCCGGCGCGGGTCACTGCATTGGCATGTGTGGGGGCATCGCAAGTGCGATAGGGGTAGGAACGCAGCGTCGCCGCAGCCTCATCTTTGCGTACCAGCTCGGGCGAATTGCCAGTTATTCAGCACTCGGGTACTTCCTAGGCGGAGCCGCGGGCATGGTCGAACTGCCAGCGTGGCGCATGGGTCTCAGGGTCTTGGCTGCACTCATGTTAATCGCCATGGGACTTTATACTGCCAACTGGTGGCTTGGACTAAAATACCTAGAACGTCTGGGAGGCAGACTCTGGCGCCCCATACAAAGCGCCAGTCGAAACCTAATACCGACGACTCGCCTGCCGCACGCTTTCATGCTTGGTGGCATTTGGGGTTTTCTACCCTGCGGGCTTATCTACAGCGCCTTGGCTTGGGCATCGGCTCGGGCCAACGCCACGGAGGCCGCGCTGTTGATGTTTCTTTTTGGAATCGGTACCTTACCCGCGATGTTAACGGCAAGCCTAGGCGCTCAGTGGATATCGCAAGCTTTGAAGCAAACTTGGGTCAGGCAATGTATTGGGATCGGTTTGTGCGGATGGGGTGTTTTTAATCTATTCACGATCGTACGGCACAGCATGCAATAAAAAAGCCCCGCTAGTGCGGGGCGAAAAGTGGTGTTGGGGACACCACTTAGCGACTTAAAATCGGTAAGCGATACCGATGTTGTAGACCACAGGGTCAAGCTCCACATCAAACTTTACGGTGCCTATGTCGGTTTTCACTTTCGCTGTGGTGTTAATATCGACCCACCAGACACCTAGGTTTAGTGACCAATTGTTGTTCAAGGGCACATCCACCCCTACCTGTGCGGCTAGTCCAAAAGAATCTTCTAGCTGCAAGCCCACTCGGCTCGCGCCCAACAAAGCACCGAGAGCGTCAGTCAACTCCTGCGAAGGGTCTTCGCTAAAAAACGTTGTATAGTTTAAGCCCACTCCTAAGTAGGGTTGCCAGCCCTCTGCGTTCCCTCTTGGATACCACTGCACACTGACCGTTGGGGGTAGGTGTTTAGTGTCTCCTGCTGGGATATTCGCGCCCCCGAGTTTAATCTTATGACTAAATGGCGTCGCGGCTAAGACCTCCACTCCAACGCTATCGCTCAGCATGTAAATGCCCATTACCGAAAGCTGGGTATTGTTATCAACCGAAACCCCGGGGAATGCGTTGGCTGGCACGGTTGGTAATACAACCCGATCGCTCTGCTCGTCTGGCGCGACAGTGACGGCTCCGGCACGAACAATCCAATCTTCCGCTTCGTAAGCGCTCACGCTCGATACAGCTAAGACCATACCGGAGCCAACTATCAGAGGGGAAACCCACGTTTGTTTCTTCATAATAACTCCATCACTGACATCAAAAGACAAAGGATGTTCTGCACCCACACAAGGATCATAGTGATTCTATGATTTCAGATATTGATCAGGGTCAAAATCCCCTTCTCCCGCAATCGGCGCCCTCTGCCTTCTTGATACATATCAAATTACAGCACCCTCAATAGCGGCAACTCTCGACCTTCGGCGCATTGTTCCACCAGCGAAGAGTGTTTAAACTTAGCGCTCGCTACAATTAAGCAGACAAACTAATGCCAAAAGCTACATTTGACCTGATTGTTATCGGCAGCGGCCCCGCTGGTGAATCGGCCGCGCTTAATGCCGCTAAACAACAAAAAAAGGTCGCTGTGATCGAGGTGAGCACTCAAGTCGGCGGCGCGTGTACGCACAAAGGGACCATTCCTTCAAAAGCCCTACGCCATACGGTCAAGCAGCTTATGCGCTTCAATAATGGCACCCTGTTCCGAGAGATTGGCCACAGTCGGCAAATACCCTACCCAACCGTTCTTAAACACGCGATCTCTGTGGTAGAACAACAAGTTGATATGCGCAGTAAATTCTATGGGCGCAACAATATTGCCGTATACAACGGACACGCGAAGTTCCTCGACGCTAAGCACCTATCAGTGACTCGACCAGATGGTTCAATCGAGAAGCTTGTTTCTGACGAATTTGTCATCGCGACTGGGAGCCGCCCCTATCATCCACCAGATGTGCCTTTTGAGCACTCCAGAGTCTACGATAGCGACACGATACTGAGCTTAGAGCACACCCCGCGAAAGCTCATTATCTATGGTGCGGGTGTCATAGGCTGCGAATATGCCTCTATTTTTAGCGGTCTAGCGATCAAAGTGGAACTGATCAACAGCTTCGAGAATCTCTTGGCGTTTCTGGATGACGAAATTTCGGTCGCTCTAGATTACCATCTCCGAGAATCTGGCGTCATGGTACGCCATCGCGAGGTGTATGAGCGCGTTGAAGCAACCCAAGACGGCATCGCGTTGCATTTACAGTCAGGTAAAATAATTCGAGGAGATGCCTTACTATGGTGCAACGGCCGCAGCGGCAACACCCAAAATTTGGGACTAGAAAATCTTGGACTAAGCAGCGACGGACGTGGCCAGATTAAAGTCAACCAACGCTATCAGACCGAAGTCCCGAATGTTTTCGCTGTAGGTGACGTCATTGGCTCACCCAGTTTAGCGAGCGCTGCTTATGATCAGGGAAGAGCTGCGGCCTCCTCCAACCAAAAAGACGTTCGTTTTGTCGACGATGTACCCACAGGTATTTACACCATACCTGAAATCAGCTCAGTGGGACGCACCGAGCGCGAGCTCACCGACAACAAAATCCCCTTTGAAGTAGGACGCGCGTTTTTCAAGGACACAGCTCGAGGCCAGATTTCAGGCGAAGGCACGGGCATGTTAAAAATTCTATTCTGCCCCAGTAGCCTCAGAATTTTAGGAATACATTGTTTCGGAGCGGAAGCCACCGAAATCATCCATATTGGCCAGGCGATTATGAAACAACCAAAGCCAGCGAACAGCATTCGATACTTCGTTGAGACAACCTTTAATTACCCGACCATGGCCGAAGCCTATCGCATCGCGGCCTTGAACGGACTGAATAGGCTTACTGGCTACTAAGGTGCGGCACTCGCGTATTATCGCTCTACTCTGCCTGCTGGCCGGCGGGCTTGCTGCCCAATGGGCAGAAGCCGCTGAGGAACGTAAGCGTTTCCACTCTAATACGCCGCGTTGGATGCAGAATGTCGCATCGATTGAAATTCCGGCCATTAAGATCGAGGGAAGCCGCGCTCGGCATTATTTGGAGTATTGCAGCGGCACCCTCTTGCGAGACAATGGCGCATTGAGACGGCGATACATGATCAGCGCATGGCATTGCGTAGAACACTATCAAGACCTTAGCAAAGCGCTTCGAGTGCGATTCCCGCACTCGAGCGTGACCAAACTAGAGTATCAGGCGCGCTTAATCGACAGTGGTGGCGCCATCGATCGAGATTGGGCGGTGTTGGAACTGAGCACCGCTCCAACACCAGAGCAACTCGAGGGTTTACCTGTTCTAACTACAGACCCTAGCACTGCAGCCACGGCCGTGGGCTTTGCTCTGGCACTTGAAAACGGGCGAAACGAACTATCATACGACGATTCATGCCGAATGCGCGATGACATCCATTGGGCGAACTGCACCACGTCAAAGGGTTCATCAGGGGGCCCCATCGTTCAAACAAAAGAGGGCGCTATCGGCGTCGTCGGAGTGATTTCTCAGGGTGACAGTCAAGCGCTGACCATCACTTACCCTATTTCAAAGCTACCGACGCGATGGAGAATAAAATTCCAGTCATCTGTCTTGTGACGGAGCATGCTGCTCTCGGATTTGCCGTTCAGGCGGCGCTGCCCCAATATGCTGCTCATGCCGCTTTGCCGCCAACTCAATCTGCTTTTGACGCTCAGCGAATCGAGCCTTCTGGTCTACCGAGAGCTGATCAAAACAGCGTGGACAGCAAACGCCTCTTTGATAGCGCGAATCCAACTTTTGTTCTTCTGTGATTGGATGGCGGCATCCGTGGCATTGATCATACTGGCCTTTTTCAAGGCGATGGTTAACAGAGACGCGATTATCAAACACAAAACACTCGCCCCGCCACTTAGATTCTGTCTCGGGAACCTCTTCCAGATATTTTAGAATACCGCCTTTAAGGTGATACACCTCATCAAAACCCTGCTCGAGCATAAAAGCACTCGCCTTCTCGCATCGAATACCACCCGTGCAAAACATCGCAACTTTCTTGTGCTTTGTAGGATCCATATGCTTATCAACGTAGTCAGGAAACTCTCTAAAGGTTGCCGTTTGCGGATCAATCGCTCCGTCAAAGGTGCCGATTTCAAATTCGTAATCATTCCGCGTATCGATCAACACCACGTCGGGATCGGCTATCAACGCGTTCCAGTCTTTGGGTTCAACATACCGCCCAACGACCACATTAGGGTCAATGCCCTCAACCCCCATGGTCACTATTTCTTTTTTTAGCTTAACCTTCATACGGTAAAAAGGTTTCCGTTGATAAAACGATTCCTTGTGCTCCAGCGCCTCTAGACCCGGCAAAGTACGCAAATATGCCAAGAGCTTATTCATGCCCTCCCGCGTCCCCGACACCGTGCCGTTGATGCCTTCATGTGCGAGTAACAGGGTGCCTTTAATACCGAGCGCCGTACAAGTGTCCAGAATAGGCTCGCGTAAGGCCCGAAAATCCGGCAAAGATACGAAGCGATACATCGCAGCTACGACAATATCCGCCTGAGTCTGCACACCTGCTTCCGTACTCATTTTCCACCTCCTAAACAAGCGGGAGACAGCGGCGCTTCTTGTTCGCGAGCTCGCCACTGCTCAGGCGTGTACAAGTGCAGCGCCAGCGCATGAATCGACTCTTCCAGCAAATCGGCCACAAGACCGTACACGGTTTGGTGTCTTTTAACCCGTGACAGACGATCGAACTCAGCAGCAACAATGGTTAACGCAAAATGTGTCTCAGACCCCACAGGCACATTATGCTTGTCACTCTCATTCTCTAGCAGCACGAGCGCTTCAGGAAAGGCCTCGCTTACACGGGATCTCAGGGTTGCTTCAACCGACATTGATTTAAACCTTACGCAAAATGTGTAGTATAACCGAAGCCCCTTGAGTCGTGGAGCTTGCATTTTGATCGAAATCAGTTGAAACAGTTTTATAACTTCTCTAGTCTTGAAAAGACACACTTAGTGGTGGTTGCGCGCGGTTAACATGGCAGAATTTGACGTTTTCTTCGAGGGGCAGTGTCTTCCAGGCTTCGAGAAGCTCGAGGTCCGAGAGAACCTGAAGGAGCTCTTTAAAGCCAGCGACGCTATCCTCGATTTACTGTTTTCAGGTAAAGAACAAAAAGTAAAAGGAGGTCTCAATGAGGCCCGCGCCAAACGATACGCCAGCGCACTGCGTAAGGCGGGCGCTAAACCCTTAGTCAGGAAACGCGTAACGTCTCAGCCCGCGATTCAAACTACGCAGCTCCCAGCCTTTTCGCGACCCGTTGAAGCCAGCGAATTTGAGTTAAGTCCAGCGGGGAGCTTAATACTCAGGCTCGAAGAAAAGCCTAAAGTGCATACAGTATACGTCAGCACAGAGCACTTGGTAGCCCTGGAGCCGGGAGTTTATGCGGTTCGCGATGACGGGCCTATTGCCCATGTGCCCAGCGTTAATCATTTGCGACTGAGTGAGAGCATAGAGCCGATGGGACGGGTAAATCTGCCGCCCAAACGCTTCAACTTAAGCGCTTATCAGCTAGCCAAAGAAGGGGGTGACCTGTCGGAGTTTGCTCGACCGTCCCTGCCGACCGTCGAGCCCACGCTTGAATTTAATCTAGAGCCCCTGGCCTAAGGGACCAAACTCACGGGAAAACACACTACGACACGCAAGCCAGGGTCATTGTCGTGCAACTCGACGCTGGCGCGATGGTAGAACGCTATGGCTTGCACCAGAGACAGACCCAAACCGTGGCCTTTGTGCTCGCCCCGACTGGGCTCTACGCGGTAAAATCGCCGGAACACCTGGTTTCGTTCGGCATCAGGAATGCCAATGCCTGTGTCGGCTACCGTCACGCGAAGCTGTTCAATACCCGACCTTTCTAGCCGAATTTTTATGACACCGCCTAACGGCGTGTATTTTATTGCATTATCGAGGATGTTAGCGAACATCTGCCCAAGCAGGTCTGTTTCGCCGCGAATCTGCTCGACGTACTCAGCCTGAAAATCGAGTAATACACCCGTATCATGGGCAACAGGCTCATACATTTCAACCACATCTTGAACGACCACCCTAAGACTCACCTGTTTTGCATCGCCTCGGATTTGGCTACCCGCCTCGAGCATCGAAATTCGTAACAGCGCATTAAATGATGCCAGCAAGTCATCACAGTCCGACAATAGCGCCTCGATTGTGTTTTCATATTCCCTTGGTACTCGGGGCTTAAGCTGCGTGAGTTTGTTGCGCAAACGCGTAAGCGGGGTCCGCAAATCGTGGGCTATGTTGTCTGACACCGAACGCACACCCTGAAGCGATAGCGCCACGTGCTCCAGCATATCATTACCCACATCAACCAATTCTCTAAGATAGGGGGACACGCTCTCACGCTGTAACCGCCCCTCCAAATTGTGCTGCATAATAGCTCTGAGCTCGGTACCAAGACGGTGCGTTCCCATAAGCGCTCGGTGGGTTGCTACCGTTGTCGTTAGCATTGCACCGACCCAAAACACTGCAATGACCAAAGCAACTTTACCAATCAAATAGTTGATTGCGCTAAATTCATCCTGATAGAAACGCCCCACCGTCAGCATCAACTGGTTACTGAGCGCAGTTGTCTCTGCAAACATCTTGGGTTGCGTCTCGTTACTCACCCACAGACTCTGCAGCAAAAACTCAATGGCACTCCTGGTAGTGTTCTGATACGAAAAGGTGGGCGCTAAATCAGCCTGGTCTAAAGACTGCACCTCAAGAAAATACAGAACGTCTGCGCTATCGTCACTAAAACCTTGACGGCCCACTATATCAGTCAAACGTTCTAAGCCCTGCGTGTGATAAATCTCAACGAGAAATTGGGTTCGACCCGCGATCTCGGCGTGCAAGGTTGAGTAAAGATTGAAATAAGAGAACAGCGCAAAGATTAAGAACAGTGAAGCTCCCATGGCCGCTAAAGCCACACCGAAGCCAGATACCAACTGCAAACCGAGTGTCTGCAGCCACGGCCTGACTGACGAGCTACTCATCGCCAAAGCGATAGCCAGCACCTCGAACCGTATGGACCAAGGGATAATCGAAATCGCGGTCAATTTTTTGGCGTAAGCGAGAGATGTGCACGTCGATCACATTCGTTTGTGGATCAAAATGATAGCCCCACACATTCTCAAGCAACATACTTCGGGTCACAATTTTACCGGCATTGCGCATGAGGTATTCGAGTAAGCGATACTCTCGTGGCTGTAACGCTATAACCCGTCCTGCGCGACGAACCTCTTGGGTAATTAAATCTAGGCGTAAATCGTCTGCTTCCAGTGTCGTGCGGAAATCGGCTCCCAAAGGCGCAATGCGTCGGTGAATGGCCTCGAGTCGGGCCATTAATTCCTCAGAGGAAAAAGGTTTCACCAAATAATCGTCGGCGCCAATCTGCAGACCTTTCACTCGATCATCGACCTCACCCAGTGCACTTAAAATAAGCACCGGCGTTAAGTCGCCTTTGTCACGCAGGCTCTTGATAATACTTAAACCATCCAGTTTCGGCAGCATTCGATCAACGATCAAGGCGTCCCAGCGTGCCGAGTTAGCCGCCATCAACCCCTCGGTACCACTGGACGCACATTCACAGTTATGCCCCTTCAATGCAAGCTCACTCGCAACAAAATCAGCGACCGACGAATCATCTTCAATCAACAGCACTTTCATAACGTTTACCTCTTACCCTGCGCCGACATCGCGACTTGCGTATAATAGCAAGCCCGAGCCCCAAGATACTAGGAAACTTCCATTTATGTCTGCCGTCACTCCACCACCCTTCCATCGCCACCTATTGGCCTTGGTTTATGACACCTTTCTTGTCGTGCCCATTATCATGGTTTCGACAGCCCTCGTGATGATGCTGTACGTGCAGGTCGTTCCGGTCAATACCAGCGAAGAGGTCGTGGCACTACCATCTGGATTGGTGCAAACGACCGCTGTATTCAGCGTAGCAATGTTTTACTTTATTTTCTGGCGTCGTGGCGGGCAAACTCTGGGCATGCAAGCGTGGAGGGTAAAACTCGTGAATAAGTATGGTTGTCCCGCAACAACACTACAGATTGTGCTGCGGCTTATGACTGCCATACCATCATACGGGCTCTTCGGGCTCGGCTTGGCGTGGCGGTTCATTGATCCTAGCAAGCGCTACCTGCACGACCGTTTATCTGGGACACGTCTAACGAGCGTCGAGAAAAGTAATAAATCAAGGCGTTCGATACAATAACCAGGCCGCTACAGCGAGACCCGCGACTAGGGGAACAGTCACCGCAACCACCGGGGCAATACCGTAAACGATTGTCACAGACGCCACGACGTCCTGACTAATCTTGAACACCAAACCCACCAAAGTCCCAATAAACACCCTGAGCCCTAGCGTGCCGTCCCGCAAGGGACCAAAAATAAAACCCATGGCAACCAGCACCAGCACAAAAATGGCTAGGGGCTGGGTAATTTTGCGCCATGCCGCCACCTCATAATCGGCAGATTCCAGACCCTGCTGTCGCAAATATTGGCTGTATTGAAACAAACTATTGATACTCAAGCGCTCTGGACTTAACGATTCCATTGCGAGCAAATCGGGAGTTAAATCCGTCTCCCACAACAAGGTAGTATGCTGGCTTGTTTGGGAACCCCAGGAATTGACTTGGGTACGTTCGACATTCTCCAGGAGCCAGCCGCTGTTTTGAAAGGTCGCGCGGGTCGCGCTCATCGACTCATGCAGTCGCCAATTATCGTCGAAGGTAAATAAGGTCACGCCGTAAATCACACCTCCAGCTTGTACCGCATTAAAGTGGATAAAATGCCTCCCCTCTCGGTTCCACATGCCATAGCGACCGGTAATAGAGCCCTGATTACTGAGAGCCAGGGCCCTTTCCGCTTCGCCAAATTGCTCGCTCTTGGGCACTACGAATTCGCCCATCAACAGCATGACTCCTGCAAAAACCAATACTGGCTTGCTAAGCACCTTTAGTAAATGCCACGAGGATAAACCCGCACCCCGAATAACAATTAACTCACTGGTAGAGGCCAACTGTCCCAAGGCCACCAACACGCCGATCAGAACGGCAACTGGCGCAAGCTCGACGATACGAGCAGGCAGAGAGGAAGCAACATACAGCAGGGCTTTCGACAAGGTGTAATTTGCTTTTAAGTCTTGTAACTCGTCGATTAAAGCAGACAACGCGTCCAAGCCAACCAATACCAACAACACCATACTGGTCGCGTATATGACCTGCGTGCCGATGTAACGATCAAGCAGCCTCACGCCGCTGCCCCCCACTTTTTCGTAACCTCAAACGCCATTGGGGCCAAAGTAAAATAAGACATCCAAGACCGCCGATCAGCGCGTGCAGTATCCACATACTCGCCACACCACCGCCCTCTGCCGCCGCACCGCGTAAGCTGGCCAATCCGACTAAATAGACCAAGTACAGAAAAATAGCGGGTAGCAGCATGACGTAACGTCCCCGTCTGCGGTCAGTCCGCGCCAGCCCGAGAGCCAAAAATGCTAGATTAAACGGCATGAGTACTAGCGACAAACGCCAGTGCAGAGTGGCAGCACCGCCTGCATGCTCATCTTGAAAAAGTACTCGTGTGGGAAGCGCGTCGTATAAATCATCGCCGAAGGCAGTGCCAAGGGCGTCAACGTCTGGAAGCCGCTCACCCAGTACTTGGAATTCGGTCACACGGTACTCCAAATCTCCCGGCTGCCCCTGGTATCGTCGCCCATTGACCAACTCTAAATAGCGGCCACCGTGTTGCTCCGAGATCATGACACGCCCCTGCTCGGCATAGGTGAGGGTAATAAGTGACTCACCATCACTACTGAAGCCTTCCTCAGCAACAAAAAGCCCATTTAGCACTCGCTTGTCAGGATCAATAGACTCAGCATACAGCGTATCGAATCCGCCACTACGTCGTTGAAATCGACCGGGAACAAAAGCCGCCAGCCCACGATCATCTGAGGCTTCGCTGAATAATGTAAGAACTTTGCTTTTGGTCCACGGCGTGACACCTAGGGTCAGGCCTGCACTGACAAGGGCTACCAAAGCCCCAGACACACAAATCCATCGCAAGAGGTGCCATGGACCGATACCACTAGCACTCATGACAACCATCTCGCTGTCGATATAAAGTCGCCCTAGCGAGAGCATGAGTCCAATGAAAAAAGCCAAAGGTAAGATCAGTTCTAAATAGCTTGGTATCGAGAACAGCATGATCGAGGCTAAAAATCCTGCGGCCAAATCTCCTTCAGCGACATCGGCTAATCGGCGCACGAACTGGCTGCTGAAGACAACCAAGAATACCACCAATGTCACGGCCCCTGTGTGCAGTAAAATATCTCGAGTCACATATCGAACTATTAGCACCTTGCCGCTTTGCCCCCTATACTAGTTGCTCACGAAAAATTGGCTCCATAGTACACTATGGCCTAATCGACTTCAGAGGAATTTTTATGTCGGATCTAGTATTTACCGCTAAATCAGGTGCGCCCGAAGCTCAAAAGACATCGTGTCTGGTGGTGACCATGAACAAAACCAAATCCCTTCCAGCGTCGTTGTCCAATCTTGACAGTGCACTTGAAGGCGCTATGAGGCGGGTTATTAAAAGCAAAGATTTCAACGGCGACGCCAAACAAGTGGTTTCCTTGTCGCCGACCGATGGGTTCCCCAGGGTGATATTGCTGGGGCTAGGTGAAAGCCCCCTGCAAGCACCGACAGCACGGCAAGCTGCAGCGACGCTCTGGGCCGCCGCCTCAAAAACCCAAGCAAAGGATTTAGTCATAGACCTCAGCGCAGCCAGCATAGACAGTAGCTGTGACATTGCGCAGATCTTAGGTCAAGAAATCACCGCGGCAACCTACCGCTACACCCGCACCATCAGTAAACCCAAACCAAGCTCCAGCATCAAAAAAGTGACCTTGCTCGTGGCAAGTAAAAACGACATTAATGCAACGAAAGCCGCCCTTGTATCGGGCCACGCTATTGGTCAAGGTATTAATTATGCCCGCGAGCTCGCGAATTTGCCCGGTAACATTTGTACACCCACCTATCTTGCCCAGCAAGCAGAGGAGTTAGCTAACACCTTCTCGTCCATTTCCGCCGAGGCACTGAGTGAAACTGACATGTGTGAGCTGGGTATGCATTCCCTACTCTCTGTCTCTGCCGGCTCTGATCAGGAAGCCAAACTGATTATCATGCACTACAAAGGTGATGATACGACCGATGCGCAGCATTGTTTGGTCGGTAAAGGTATTACCTTCGACACGGGCGGCATTTCGCTCAAACCCGGCGCAAAAATGGATGAAATGAAGTTCGATATGGGTGGCGCAGCCAGTGTCTTTGGCACGCTGCAAGCCATCGCCATGCTCGAGGCCAAGGTCAACGTCGTGGGCATTGTCGCAGCAGCCGAGAACATGCCAAGCGGCAGTGCAACCAAACCTGGTGATGTCGTCACAAGCATGGCGGGACTCACAATTGAAATCCTAAATACCGATGCTGAAGGTCGCCTCGTATTGTGCGACGCTCTGACGTACGCGGAACGCTTCAACCCCCAGTCCGTTGTCGATATTGCCACATTAACAGGGGCTTGTGTCGTCGCTTTGGGGCACCACGCAACCGGCTTGTACGCCAATAGCGACGAATTAGCAGAGAAACTCCTCGCATCGGGAGAAGCAACAGGTGACCGAGCCTGGCGCATGCCTTTATGGGACGAATATCAATCTCAGTTAGACAGTCCGTTTGCCGACATGGGTAACATTGGCGGTCCCGCCGCCGGTAGTGTTACCGCCGCATGTTTCTTATCGAGATTCGCAAAAGCTTACCCTTGGGCGCACTTGGATATTGCGGGTAGCGCTTGGAACTCGGCGCCCAAAGGCGCGACAGGTCGCCCCGTGGCTTTATTAACTGAATATCTCAAGAGTCAGCGCTAAACTCATGACTCGGGTAGGTTTTTATGTTGTGCAGTCGGACAGCGCGTCTGCCTGCCACCACGTTGCCGCAGTGCTGGCGGAGAAGGCACTGCG
>Ga0209137_1000408_pt1 | contig 46449 bp, 62 predicted proteins | sample SaaInl5LU_22_DNA_FD_184642 | JGI IMG/M metagenome (GOLD analysis project Ga0209137, IMG submission 184642) | Marine microbial communities from expanding oxygen minimum zones in the Saanich Inlet - ESP_105LU_22_DNA (SPAdes) (version 2) | ecosystem: Environmental > Aquatic > Marine > Intertidal... | reverse complement strand
GATCCGTTTGGTCAGGTTACTGGTAATAAAGTAAAGTTTGCTAACACAACTGCCAACGATGCTACTGAACAGTTCTTTAATGATAATCTAGGTATTCGTATGTCAGGTACTGTTAAAGTTTCTGCTTTACCTAGTGGTGGGACAATGACAATTTATTATGGCTAATTATACTTACCTAGTTAATGACATCATACGAACTACAGAGAATGATAGCTCTGAGTTTGCAACAGCTATACCTGACTTTGTTAATCGTGCTGAGGAACGACTGACCAAAGATCTGGATGACTATGGCTTGGTACAGACTACTGCAGTTGCACTGTCTGCTACAACGAATGTATTTGTATTACCTGTTGGAACACGTATTATTAAGAATCTCTTTATTGAAGACAGTGGAACTAAGATAAACTTATTACAACGTACCGATGAATTTATAAATGATTACTGGCCTGTAAGTGCCTCAACTGGAACCCCAAAGTATTATGCTAGAAAAACAAACACGAACCTTTTGTTTGCTCCTACTGCAAGTGCTACTTATAGTGGGGAACTTGTATACACAGCTAGACCTGAAGCTTTAAGTAGTGCTTCACAAACAAACTACTTTAGTGACTTTTGTTATGATGCTTTATTTTATGCCTCAATGATTGAAGCCACAAACTTTATGAAGAACTTCTCTGTTACCCAAGTTTATCAACAACAATATGATAGAGCTTTGCAGGGTCTTCAAAACCAAGCTCGACGTACACGTCGGGATGACATGCAACTTAATGCTTCCCCTGCTGGAGGAGACAACACAATTAACGGAGGATCGTAACATGGCTCGTTCAGATACACGTAAAGCTACATCAACACGAAAGAAAAGGAATGTAGCAGAAACACTAAAAGATTTAATGAAAAAACCTGAGTATAAAACTACACGGGAACGTAAAGGACCACGAGGAAATACTATTACTGATTATACGGTAGATGGTAAGCCTATGACTCGTCGTCGTGTTGAAGGTATAGGTATGGTAAGTAACCCTCTTAAAATGGCTGACAAACCTCTTGGACCTCCAAAGAAACCTACAGGACTAGATGCAGTAACAAAAAAACAAAGCCCTACCGATGTTATGAGAGCATCTGGACGTGGTAAGGAAGTTGTTGCTTTTCCTAAAACTAAAGATACAACTAGTAAAAAAGGTCTGTCAGAATTTGGTAAAGCTTTTGCTGCAGCACGTAAAGCTGGTAAGAAAGAATTTATGTTTAAAGGTGAGCCTTATCACACACGTACCAAAGAAGAAGAAGATGCACGTGAAGAAGCTGCACGTAAAGCTAAGTCTACATCTAAAAAGTACGGTGGCAAAATGGTTAAGAAAAAAGAAGGTGGTTCAATGGGAAGTAAGTCTAAAAGCAGTAAGCCTAAAGGTGTAGGCTGTGCTACCCGTGGTTACGGTAAAGCAATGGGAGGTAAATAATATGCCATCTAAACGTGATAAGGAGTTACTTGCTAAAGACTTTGAAAAAAGAGATAAAAGATTATATCCTCTTACTGTAGAAGAAATTGCACAAAGAAACTCTAAGATAGAAGCTGCTGAAGAAAAAGAACAAATGAAAAAGGCTAAAGAGTATTTAGATAGTCTTCCTCCTAACACTAGAAAAAAAGCTGGTGGTAAGGTATCTTATAAATCAATGGGTAGTTCAGTGGGAAGTAAGTCTAAAAGTAGTAAGCCTAAAGGTGTGGGCTGTGCTACCCGTGGTTACGGTAAGGCAATGAAAGGTTAATAAAATGGTAATAAAAGATGTACTTGAAAAAGTTTCTCCTTTAGCAATGGTTGCAAAAGAGTATGAAAAGAAACGTAAAAAGAAAAAATATGCAGGAAACAAAGGCCAAGAAAACATTGGTGGTGGACTAGGCACTAAAGCTTTTATGGAAGGTGGTAAGGTAGGTCGTCAAGTTAAAGGTTTTGGTAAGGCTCGTCAAGTTAAAAAAGAAGTTGACACTGGCCCTAATGACATTGTACTACGTTATAAAGAAGGTGGCAGTGTAAAGGGAAAAATGTAATATGCCTTTTAGTAAATACTCTCCTAAACAAAAGAAGTTAGCACGTGTTGCAGAACCACGTAATAAGATTACTAAAGCTGACTTTAATAAACTAGGCAAGGGAGTTTCCCTAGCTGGTGGTGGTAAAATTGTTTATAAACAAAAAGGAAGTAAAGTAAATGAGGCTGGGAATTACACGAAGCCCACCATGCGGAAGAACCTCTTTAATAAAATTAAAGCAGGAACAAAAGGTGGTTCAGCAGGTCAGTGGTCTGCAAGAAAGGCACAACTACTTGCATCGGAATACAAGAAGAAAGGTGGAGGCTATAAGTAATGGCATTGGCAAAATCTCAGAAGTCTCTAAAAGCTTGGACAAAGCAGAAATGGAGAACTAAGAGTGGCAAGAAGTCATCGGAAACAGGGGAAAGGTACTTACCAAAGAAAGCTATTGAGGCACTCACCCCGTCAGAATATGCAGCTACTACGGCAGCAAAAAGAAAAGGAACTAAACAAGGAAAACAGTTTGTTAAGCAACCTAAATCTATAGCTAAGAAAGTTAAACCATACAGAAGTAAAGGAGTTACAAGTGGCTCTAACAGAAGCACAAAAAAACCGACTAAAAAAAGTAGGACTAACAGGTCTAAACAAACCTAAACGTACACCTAATCATCCAACTAAGAAAGCTGTTGTAGCCGTTAAGGATGGAGAGAAGGTAAAGGTTATTAGATTTGGTGCTCAAAGTATGGGGCACAACTATAGTCCTGAAGCACGTAAAAGTTTTAAGGCAAGACATGGTAAGAATATAGCCAAAGGTAAAACATCTGCTGCATACTGGGCAGATAAAGTATTTTGGGCAGGTTCAGGTGGAAGTAAGAAGGCTCCACCTAAGTCTCAAAAGCAAAAGTTTGGGTTGGGTAAAAAGAAATAATGAGTTATAATAGAGAGAGGAACATAACTTATGGAACCAATATCTACTGCATTAGCAGGGATAGCACTGGTTAAACAATCTGTTGAATTTATTAAGACACACATCGAGACAGTTAAAGACATAGGAGAAATTTCAGGGGCAATAGATGGCCTACTAAATGGGGAGCAGCAAGTACAGAAGGACAGATTTTCTAGTGGAAGTGTCATGTCCCAACATAAGTCAGCAGCTAATTCAGTTATAGATGCTAAACTAGCTGCAGAACAAATGGCTGAAATACGAAACCTTGTTAACCTTCGATTTGGTTCTAGTACATGGCAAGAGATACTTAACGAACGTGCTAGAAGATTACAGGAAGAAAAGGAAGCAGAAGCAGAACGTAGACGATTGGCTAAGATAAAAGCTGAAGAATTACAACAGGCAATGCTAATAGGTGTCATTGCTGTTTCAGTTGTAGGTTTAATTATAGCTTCGATATTTGGAATAGTGAGCATACAATAATGGTAAGTAGAGCATCAGTTGGGAAGCAGGTTAGCAAACCAGGCATGAAAGGTAGGGGATCTATTAAACGTAATAAGTTAATTGGCTACGATAATCCAAGAGGTTCTAGTCAAAGAGCTACACTTGCTTCCCGAAAGAAAAAGGCACGTAGGCCATGATTGACGTATACTTTTGGTTAAAGCCTCGTAAGAGAAAATACAAGATAATATTTTAAAGGAATTAAATTATGGCTACATCTGGAACATATAACTTCTCAATGGACATTGATGAAATTATTCAAGAAGCTATGGAGATGATCGGTGGTGAAGCCACACTAGGTGAAGAGGGCAAGTCAGCCCGTCGATCAATTAACTTATTACTACAGGACTGGCAAAACCGTGGCATTCAGCTATGGACTATTTCTACTACTGCTGTTACCGTAACTACTAGTGTTACTAGTTATACATTGGGTTCTGAGAACATTGATGTATTAGAAGCTGTAGTTAAACGTAATGGTATTGATCTACAACTACAACGAATTAGTATGGAGGAATATCTAAAGGTTCCTCGTAAGGGACAGACAGGTCGTCCTACTCAGTATGCTGTACGTCGTGAACGTGACCAATCTGTTGTGTATCTATGGCCTATCCCTGAGAACAGCACAGATTCAATTACCTTTGAAACTGTTAAATACTTCCAAGACGTGACAAGGTCTGCCCAGACAGCAGACATCTCCCGTCGTTTCCTTCCTTGTTTAACTGCTGGTACTGCATACTTCATGTCAATGAAACGACCTGGGGTAGAGGCAGGACGTATCCAAATGATTAAACAAGAGTATGAGGAACGACTGCTACGTGCTCAGGAAGAAGATAAAGAACGTGCTAACTTGTTAATACGTCCTAGATTGAACTATGTGTAATGGCAAATAGAGCATTAGGACTTTGTGATATTTGTGGTTTCCGTTACAGGCTTCGTGAATTAAAAATGAACAGCTACGGAATGATGGTATGCCCTATGGACTTTGAGGCAAACTTTGATTTAGTTAACCACCCACAGAATAGAATTGCTAATGTTTCAGACGACGAGAATATTCAAGATGCTAGACCACTAAGACCTATACTTGTATCTGCAGTACCTGTGTCTTCTTGGCTACCACCGTTATAGGGATTTAGATGGCTAGAGGTAAACACGTAAGAGCAGAGTGTGACATATGTGGTTTTGCATATAGACGTACTTTATTACGTAAGAACAGTTTTGATTTGTGGGTCTGTCCTAATGATTGGGATGGGTCATATGATAGAGTAAATCATGCACAGAACAAAACTCCTAACCTTAGAGATAATAGTCAGTATGTAATGAATGCACGACCTGATCCTAATATTGATAGGAACATTAAGTGGGAAGATGCAACAGAAGTTTACACTACTATATACCAGTGGGAACTTGTAGATAAGAAATGGAGTACTGTTTAAATGGGTGACTTAACAGGCAAGTTAATTGCTAACACATATAAGGATCTTTTACAGATAGACTCAAGTGCCACTAATGAAGGATTAGATGGTACACTACGTGCTATTCAGGATGGCTCAGGAAACAACTCCTCATTAAAAATATCAGAAACTTCGGCAGCCTTTACTGGTAATGTAAGCATTACTGGCAATCTTAATGTTGGTAGTTCTTTTACTGTTGGTGCTGTTGAAACAGGAGTACTTAGTGCAACAACTATTAGAGGCTCGACTGTCTCTGTTACTAATATTACAACTGATACTCTTACTGCTGAAACATTAACATTTCAAGACGTAAGTGTAAGTAGTTTACGTACTGGTAATTTAACGGTTACTAATAATGTAACTGCAACTGCTTACTATGGTGACGGTTCTAACTTAACTGGTATTGCTTCAGATTCACGGATTGCTGCTGTATCAGCTCTTACCGTAGTCAACCAAACTAGCATTGCAGCCAACACTTCTCTTATTGTAATTAATCAAACAAGTATTGCAGCCAATGCTTCTGCTGTCGTAGCCTTGTCAGCAACACTAGAAACTCGTATAGCTGCTGTCTCAGCTCTTACTGCAGTAAATAAAACTAGCATTGCAGCTAATGCCTCTGCCGTAGTAGCTTTGTCTGCTACCTTAGAAACTCGTATAGCTGCAGTGTCCGTACTAACTGCTACTAATAAGACAAGTATTGCTGCTAATGCTTCAGCAGTAGTAGCCTTATCAGCTACCTTAGAAACTCGTATAGCTGCAGTATCTGTGCTTACTGCTACCAATAAGACAAGCATTGCAGCTAATGCTGCTGCTGTTGTAGCCTTGTCTGCTACCTTAGAAACTAGAATTGCAGCAGTGTCCGTACTAACTGCTACCAATAAGACAAGCATTGCAGCTAATGCCTCTGCTGTAGTAGCCTTATCTGCTACCTTAGAAACTAGAATTGCAGCAGTGTCTGTGCTTACTGCTACTAACAAAACAAGTATTACAGCTAATGCCTCTACCATTGTTGCTCTCTCTGCTACACTAGAAAGCAGGATTGCAGCTTTGTCAGCTACTGTTGCCACTAGCATTAGTAACTACCTTCCTTTAACAGGTGGATCTTTAACAGGGGTTGTAACTATTACAACTGGTGATAATAATCCACAGCTAGTTCTTAAATCAACAGATACAGATGCTTTATCTGGACCCTTGTTAGAGTTATTTAGAGATAGCTCTAGTCCTGCTGATAACGACTTAACTGGTAGAATATCTTTTCAAGCAGAAGATAGTGGAAGTAATAAAGTAACCTATTCAAGAATTAATTCTTATATAGATGATGTTACTGATGTTTCTGCAACTGGTAAGTTTGAAATAGATACATTTCAAGTTCCATTTTTCGATCCAGGTAATCCTATATTTTACTTTAGTCGTATAATGTTTGATGGAACAGAAGCTGTTATAAACGACGACGGTGTAGATTATGATTTCCGTGTAGAAAGTGATACTGTTGCTAATGCTTTATTTGTACAAGGCTCATCAGGCAATGTAGGTATTGGTAATAATTCACCTGCGACAGCTCTTGACGTAACTGGAACTATTACCAGTGATGGGCTTACTGTTGATGGTGACATTACCTTTGGAGACAACGATAAAGCTATCTTTGGTGCTGGCTCTGACCTAGAGATTTATCACGATGGTAGTAACTCTATTATCAAGGACGGCGGCACTGGTGACTTACAGATTAAAGGTGCTAATGTTGAAATTCAAACGGCTGGAGGTAACAGATATTTTACAGGACAGTCAAACGTAGCCCGTCTATTCCATACTGATTCTGAAAAACTAGCCACCACCTCCACAGGCATAGACGTTACAGGCGTTATAACTACTGATGGTCTTACAACAACTGCTGATATTAATTTTGGCGATAATGACAAAGCTATCTTTGGTTCTGGGTCTGACCTACAGATTTATCATAATGCTGGCACTTCCTTTATTACAGAAAGTGGCTCAAGCAACTTTAAGATTGGAGGTGAGAACTTATATCTTCAAAATACTGCACACAATGAGAACTACCTTGCAGCAATAGCCAATCAAGGTGTTACACTTTATTACAACAACTCAGAAAAACTAGCCACCACAACCACAGGCATAGACGTTACTGGTGACGTTACTGTAACAGGTGGTGCAATTGTTGGAGCAGGAAGCTCTAGTGCGCCCTCAATAACGGCATCAAACGACACAGATGCTGGTCTATTCTGGGGCGGAGGTTTTCTAGGTTTTACTGGCGGCAGTGGTAATCAAATGAGGCTGGATAACTCAGGCAACCTGTTGGTTGGGACTACTGATGATGTAGTTTGGAACAACAACGCAAACAGTGCGGCAGACAACGGACATAACTTGCGTGATGATGGTAGAGCAGGTTTTTCGTATTATGGTGCTACAGCAGGTTCCAATGCTACAGCAAACATCAACCGTACAGGTTCAGACGGTGACCTGATAAGACTTTTCAAGTCAGGCACAACCGTAGGTCAGATTGGCACTAAAACAGGAGACTTAACAATTGGCACAGGTGTAGCTGGCCTGAAGTTTGACGATGGTAATAGCATTATTCATCCGTTCAGTGTTTCAGGTCAAGCTGGTACTAATGGAACTACGGACTTAGGTTCAAATAGTGCACGTTTCAGAGACTTCTTCCTATCAGGCGGCGTCTACTTAGGCGGCACAGGTGCGGCTAACTACCTAGACGACTACGAAGAAGGCAGTTACACAGTTCAACTATTCGATGCCAGTTCTGGCGGCAACGCATCCGCAACCAGTGTCACTGGGTACTATACTAAAATTGGAAATCAGGTAACTGTTAGATTTGATGCCTTAAACAATATAAACACAACAGGAATGACAGGGGCTAATGACCTTCATTTTTCACTGCCTTTTTCTGCAAGCTCAACTGGTAGGTCAGCAGGTTCTGTTATTTTTGACACTCTTACTTTTGCTAGTGGCACAACTATGGTTACACCACAGGTTTTAGACAGTGCTTCAAGAGGACAATTTCGTACAACTGGAAGTGCTGTAACGGACAAAATCACAGAGGTTCAAGATATTAACAGTGGTGCAACTGACATTCATACATTAACATTGACTTATTTTGCAGCCTAAAGGAGAAAACAAGTGGCATTAACTAAAGAAACTATTATAGACAAAATTGAGGTTGTTGGAACATACAAAGCTGTACAGGTTCGTACTGCTGTTGTAATAAAAGAAGATGATGTAGAGCTGTCACGTACATATAACCGTCATGTTATATCGGCTGGTAGTGATTACAGTTCGGAAGATTCAGAGGTACAGGCAGTATGTCAAGCAGTACATACATCTGCAATCGTCTCAGCCTATACAACTTATTTAGAAGCACAGGAGTAACATGATGGATAACGAGGTTAAAACAGCAATTGATATTAGTGCAGGTGGTATAACTGTGGGTGCAGTCTTTGACTTTTTACCTGAAGCCACTGCTTTGGCCTCATTAGTTTGGGTATTAATACGTATATACGAAACCCCCACAATACAGGGACTATTGGGTAAAACAGAAGAATAGTGTATAATAATAAAAAATATTCAATACAGATAGGAAGTTAAAACATGGCAAGTACATATACAACACGAATTGGTTTAGAAAAGCAAGCTGACGGAGAGAATGCTAACACTTGGGGGCTACGGCTTAACACCAATGTTATTGATCTTGTAGATGAAGCCACTGCTGGATATGAAGCAATTGATATATCGGGTGGGGCAACGACACTAACAGCTACTGATGGGGCTTCTAACCAAGCTCGTAACATGGGTTTACGATTTACTGGTGCATTATCTGCTGACACTACTGTTACAATTCCTGCTGAAGAAAAGATTTACTTTGTAACTAATGATACAACTGAAGACTTTAAAGTATTACTAAAACCTGCAGGTGGTACACTTGTTACTGTTGTCGATCAAGGTAAAAACATGATGGTAGCAACAGATGGTTCTATTGTAAAAATAATTGAGGGTGTTGGTGGAGCTGTTTCAGCCACAGATGCTACATTTAGTGGTATTGTAAGTGCTACAAATATAGTTGCTACTAGTATTGCATCTACTTGGATAACTTCAAACTTTATTTTTGCAGTATCTAGCTTTAGAACTCCACAAGCATCTGCTACTACTCTTTTTTCTACAAGTGCTGTAATTAATAGTTCGGGAACATCTGCTACACAACTAACATTAATAAATGAAAACAACACAATAGTGGCAGGTCCAAATTTAAAATTGTATCGGGATAGTACATCTCCTGCTGTAAATGATAGAGTAGGTTCAATATACTTTAATGCTAATACTTCATCTGGCAGTGAATATCCAATTGGATATATCCAAGGAAAGATTACATCAATGCCTACAGCTACTAGGCTTACTGGTGACATTGGGTTTTGGATGGTACAGTCAGATGCTACTATAGATAATGTTTTAAGAATAAATGCCAATAGTGTAAATATAGGTAAAAATACTTCTATTACAGGAGATTTAAATGTAACTGGCACTATTACTGAAGGCTCAGATGAAAGATACAAAAGTAATATTCAAACACTAGATGGAACTAAAGCTTTTGATATGAGAGGTGTTTCATTTGAAAAAAACTCTGTTAATGACTCTGGTGTCATTGCTCAAGAGCTAGAGCTAGTTGCACCTGAGTTGGTTACTACAGACGAAGAAGGTTATAAATCTGTAGCTTACTCTCACGTAATTGGTTATTTGATCGAAGCAGTTAAACATCTTAAAGAAGAAGTAGAAACATTAAAAGGAAATAATTAATGTCCTCAACCGATGCTAGACTTATTAAACTAGATTTCGTTCCTGGTTTTAATAGAGAGTCAACCCAGTATGCTGAAGAAGGCAAGTGGTTTGATGGTAATCGTGTTCGTTTTCGTGAAGGTAAACCAGAAAACATTAGAGGATATGAAAAGTTTTCTACTGATGTTATTAGTGGTTTTCCCAGAGAAACTCTTACTTGGACAGACAACCAAACAAGACCTTACATAGCTATAGGTACTAATACAAATTTATATACAGTTCAAAGTGAAGTATTATATGACAGCACACCTGTTGTCTCTGTTGTGTCTGTAGCAGGTAACTTTCAAACATTTACTACAAAAGCAGAAGTAAAGGTAAGTGTAACAAACACAACTGTTCAGGTTGCTGATCGTATTGTATTTACTAGTGTAGACACTATTGGTGGTAATATTGACATTAATGGTGTACGTGCAGTTACAAGTGTAAGTGGTGTGAGTCACTTCTATGTTTCTGTTGCTACCTCTGCAGCTTCTAACAGCACTGATGCAGGTACAACAGGCTCTATGTTATTTTTATTACCTAATGAAAAGGCAGACTCTATTCAAGGTTTAGGATACGGTGCAGGTGTATATAATGCAGGTGTTTCAGTATCGGGAGCTAGAGCTTGGAATGAAGCAGCTTCTGAGGGAGGCTTTACATTCTTAGCTTCTATGTGGGGACTTGATACTTGGGGTGAGGATTTACTAGCACAACGTCGTGGTGGTAGATTATTTTATTTAGACATTAGTGCTTCTTCTAATCCTGGAAGAGCCGTTGAAGTTACTGCTTCCCCTACAGCTACTACCTTTATTGTTTCTCCTAATGATCGACATGTTATTTGTTATGGTGCTAGAGAGTTTGCAACATCTGTAGGTGGTGGTGAAAATCCTATGTTGGTACGTTGGTCTGACCAAGAAGACTTTACACAGTGGACACCAGCTATTACTAATACATCAGGTGAGGTTATTCTAGCAGAAGGATCACGAATTATTGGTGCTATACGTTCACGTAATGCTATTAACATTTGGACTGATAGAGCTATGTATACTCAACAGTTTGTGGGTCCTCCGTTTGTCTTTAGCTTTACACAAGTAGGTTCTAACTGTGGCTTGATTGGACAACATGCAGCCATTAACTATGACGGTGTGTCTTTCTGGATGGGTGAGAATAACTTCTATATGTATGATGGTCGTACACAGGTAATGCCTTGTACCATTAGACGACAGCTATTTGGTAACTTTAATGGCTCACAAAAAGAAAAAGTATATGCTGGAATTAACTCAGAGTTTAAAGAAATTATATGGTTATACCCTACAGCAAATAGTGATGAGCCTAATGCCTATGTTGTTTATAACGTAGAAGAACGTACTTGGGTTTATGGTAACTTGTTTGCTGATGGTATTGTAACAACATATAATGATAGAAATGTTTTTACTAATACAATCACAACTGGCAAGACCTCTGCTACGGCTGATATGTACATATATAACAATGAACCACAAGATATATACACTGGTGAAGGAAATCCTTTAACTTCCTTTATTGAAACAGCCTACTTTGATTTAGATGAGGGTAAGCAGTTACTGTTTGCAGATAGAATTATTCCTGACTTTAGTTTTACTGCAGGTGAAACAATTGATATATCTTTAAATACTAAAGATTATCCTAATAGCACAGAACGTAAAAAGGGGCCTTTTACTATCTCACAGAATACTACTAAGGTAGACATGAGAACAAGGGGCAGACAGGCCAGTGTAAGGCTTTCGGCTACTAACACAGGTGGATGGAGATGGGGTGCTCTACGGCTCTCTGTGCAGCCTGACGGGGATCGGTAATGGCTAATTATCCTAAGTTTCCTTTCTATCCATCTCGATCTTTAGCTGATTTACAGACGACTTTGATTAATTGGGGTAATGAATTAACACGTGAATTAGATACAGAAGACACTGCTGTTAGGACTAGACCGTCTACAACTATCTATACGGTAGCCAGTGTATCTGAAATAGGGAGACCTAGACCAGGAGATGTAGCATATTCTACTAGCACTACTAAGTTTAGAGGGTATACCACGACTGCTGCAGGATGGGTAGATTTTAATTAGAAGCTGGTATATCAGCTATCTTTGTTGTATAATAAGGTAATTTAATAGAGGAAGACTATGGCATACGGACAAAACATGAATGCACCAATGTCGGGACTAACAGGTCTGGCAGCAATGAAGGGAAGGCAGGGAGATAACACCCTAGTCCACGTTAATCCTATGGAGCTAAAAGCTTTAGAAGCTATGGCTCCTGGAGGTCTTACACGTAATCCTTATACAGGTTTACCTGAAGCTTTCAAACTTAAAGATATTCTACCAGTGCTGGGTGCAGTAGCTGGTGCAGCTTTTCTTGGTCCTGCCGTTGGTGTAGCCTTCGGTACTGGATTAGGTGCAGCAGGTGGTGGATTGGCAGCAGGTCAAAGTGTTGAGGAAGCAGCTCTAACAGGTCTTACTTCAGGTGTAACGGCAGGTATGTTTGCACCAGCAGCAGCAGCAACAACTGGAGCAACAACTGGAGCAACAACTGGAGCAGCAACTGGAGCAGCAACTGGTGCAGGAACTGAAGCATTAAGTAATTTTGTTCCTGGTGAAGTTACTAGGTCAGGTGCATTAGGAAGTTTTAAACCCATACCACCAAGTGCTTTTCCTTCTGGTACAGCAGGAGCAGCAGGAACATCTAGTTTTGCAGACATAGCATCGGCACAAGGAGCAGGAGCATTACAACCTGCTACTATGGGTCAGCTAGCAGGGGCAGCAGGACGAACAGGACTACAAGCACTAAAAGACCAAGGTTTTAAATCTGTAGCAGGTGGTGCACTGGCAGCAGGAGTAGCCTCTCCAGTAGAAATGGTTAAACCTTCTTATGGTCCTGTCGAAGCTATACAAAACCCACAAGAGTCAGCTAACGTATCGAGAGCAGAAATAGATAAGTACATCCGTGGTGGTGGACAGATGCCTCAGTTCTTCCGTCCTACACGTATGGCTGCTGAGGGTGGTCCTATTAGTTTAAATGAGGGTGGACAGCCTAGTGGCATGTTCTCAGGTATGGTAGATGGAAGACTAGGTGACGGTATGTCAGATAACGTAGCCTTTGAAGTAGTTGGTGACCCACAGATTGAACGTGCTCAGTTAAGTCCTGACGAGTATGTGATGGATGCCTACACAGTGTCGGCACTTGGCAACGGTTCGTCCGATGCAGGTGCTAAAAGATTAGATGATTTTAGAACAGCTTTGAGAGAGAAAGCAATGGGGAGAAAAAGCCAGCCTAAGCAAATAGATGGTGCTAAAGAACTTAGCAGAATGGTTTAATGACTCAAGAACACTACCAAGTACCTCCACAGGATGTGGCACAGTACTGGCACTTATTTAACCCACTTATCCAAAAAGCTATAGATAAGTCGGGTAATACAGATTTTACCTTAGATGGTATATTTAATAGGTTAATAACTAATGTATGGCAGTTATTTATTATACTAAAAGATGGTGAACTAAGCTTAATATATGTTACACAAGTAATTAGTTTTGATTCTTATAACGTATTAAATGTAGTTTTTATTTCTTCAGTGGATACTAAAAAAATAGATATGAAATATTTACAGAAAGCTTTCGAAGAAACTGCAGGTATATTTAATTGTAGAAAAATAATAGGTGGGGGAAGAAAGGCTTGGTTAAAAGCTGGCAAGAAATTTGGTTATAAAGATGTAACATATATGGAAAAAGAATTATGATTTTATTTGATAAAAAACCAAAGCATAACTTTGAAGATCTTATGGGTTCAGCCATTGAGGTAGAAGATAAGTGGCTTGAGAAAAAACTAAACTCACACATAGCCTATGGTATAGGTGGTGGTGGAGGTGGTAGTCAACAAGACGTACCTCCTACCCTTCAACCATATGTAAGGAATGTTTTAAATAGAGCTGAAGGTTTATATGGTACACAGCAACAATATGTACCCTATATGGGAGAACGTCTCGTAGGCTTTAGTCCTATGGAACAACTAGCTCGTCAGGGTATTGTATCACAGGCTACACAAGGTGGTTTAGCTGCTGCTGACCCTCGTCTATCTCAGGCAGGTTCTTACTATGCTCCTGCTCTAGGTTCTTTAGAACAAGGACTAGCAACACAACAGGTAGGTGGACAGCTATTAAAAGGTGTAGCTCCTTCCCTTGGTATGGCAGAAGTAGCTTATGGTCAAGCAGGAGATTTATATGGACAATCTCCTGCACAGTTAGCTGAAGCCAACAGAGCTTTAATGAATTATGAGCAGTCTCTAAGAGGACAGGCTCCTTATCTAGGTTTAGCTGGTCAGGCATATGCTACACAGGCAGAAGCACTAGGTCGTCAACAGCCTACACTAGATGAAGCAGCTAGACGATACCAGCAACAACAACAACGTATAGGAACACAAGAAGCTTTACTACGTTCTTCATTGGCTCCTGTTGCTGACATTCAAAGTCAACTAGGTTTAGCTGGTCTAGGACTAGCAGAAGAACGTGGCCTTGCTAGGGAAGCTGCTGACGTACAACGTGGTGCAGCTCGTGGTGTAGACATTGGTGACTTACAAATTGGTAGATACATGGATCCTTTCCAACAGCAAGTTACTGATATAGCTAAAAGAGAAGCTGTAAAAGAAGCTCAGTTGTACGATCAACAACTATCTGCTCAGGCTGCTGCAACAGGAGGCTTTGGTGGCTCACGTCAAGCTTTACTAGAGGGACAGGCTGCATCTGATTTAGGTGGACGACTAGCAGATATACAATCAAGAGGCTCACAGGCAGCTTATCAACAAGCACTACAGACTGCTGCACAACAACAACAACTAGGCTATGGTGAAGATGTAGCTCGACTACAACGTGAAACTGGTTTGGCACAGGCACTAGCTGGTCTAGGCTCACAGGCTCAGTCATCTGCTTTAGCCCGTCAACAACTAGGACTAGGTGGTTATGGTGGTTTAGCTGAACAACTACGTGCTGCAGCAACTGGCTTTGGTGGCACAGCAGGACAGCTAGGTCAAATAGGACAACAGTATGCTGGACTTGCTGGACAACAGGGTGCATTAGGTGGTACATATGGACAGTTAGCTACTGGTTTACAGGGATTAGGTGGTGCATTTGGTCAACAGGCTCAAGGCTTTGGTGACTTAGCTACTCAACGTGGTCAATTAGCTGGTCAGTTTGGACAAGCTGGTGGACTATATCAGGGATTAGGTGGTGCTTATGGACAACAAGCTGGACTATATGGTCAAGGTGCAGGTGCATTTGGACAACAAGCTGCAGGTCTTGCTGGCTTTGCTCCTGCCTTTGCTAATCTTGGACAAGGTGCTCTTGGTCAACAGTATCGTGAACTTGGTTACCTATCAGGTGTAGGTGAGGCTGGTCGTGGTATGGAACAAGGACGTGCTGACCTTGCATATCAACAATTCCAAGAACAAAGAGATTTTCCAGCACAACAACTACAGCAAATGTCTTCTCTTATTCAAGGCTTTCCTTTTCAGATTACTCAACCACCAGCCCAACCTAGCCCATTCCAACAGGCAGCAGGTGCTGGTTTAAGTCTCTACGGACTAAGTGGTATGTTTAGGAAAGAGGGTGGGTCAATGAAACCTACTAATGAAGATCGTGTAGCTTATCGTCAAGCAGGTGGCTTGGCTGGGCTAGCTGATTTAGGTATTGACCTTGAGGACTTAAAGGAAGTTTTAGCTGGAGTAGGTAAGTTTGATAAAGAAACAGAGATGAGAAAAATAGAAGCTCAAAAGGCTGCTGCTCTTACTCAGGCTGGTTTAGGTATTCTTTCTGCTGACCCATCACGAGGTGCTCTTGCAGCCATTGGCTCAGGTGTAGCTCCTTCTTTAGGTGACTTTGCTACTATACAGGCACAGGTAGAAGACCTCCCTGAAAAAGAACGTAAGGCAAAACTAGAAGGCTTAATATCTACTCTAGCAGTTGGTGAGAAAATTAAAGACTTAACACCTGAAATAATCTTTCCAGACATAAGCCTTACTGACTTTAGTAAGATTGAAGAGGACATAATTGGAGGAGGTCAAGTAACAAATGAAATAAAAAGGCAAACATTACCTCTTCAAGATCAAGCTTTAGCAACGGCTGCCTTGGCAGCTCGTGATGCTGGTATCACTGATGAAAATCAAATTGCTAGGTTGGCTATGGCAGAGTATGCAAATTTACTAGAACCTTTTAAGCCTGGTAATAATAATAATCTTCCTCCTGTTGATAAAAATGAAGTAAAAGGGAGTACATCAAAACAATTAGAAAAGATACGTCGTCAAACCGAATTACGTAATCGTTAATATTAAGGATTAATTGAATGGCAATTAGCTTTAGATCAGGTACATTCCAGTCTGCTTTTGACGAGTTAGATCAAAAGATAGAAGCTGGAGAAATTAGTACTGAAGAACAAAAAAATAAATTCTTAGAGCAAAAAGAGATTGACCCTGTAGATTATGCAGGGGCTTTGCAGGACTATACAACAGCTTTTGAATCAGGTGAACTACGTGTAGGTGATGAAGTTGACGACACACGTGCACGTACAACTTGGTTTGGTCGTGCTGCAGGTAGAGCCATTGGTGAAACTGCTGAGGGTCTTACTGATTTTGGTGCAATGATTTTGCCAGATTTTATGGAAGAAGCAATTGGTAAAGCTGCTGATGAAATAGGTGACTACATACCTGACGAAATTAAAAAACTATCTTCTGAAGTATTTGATCCATATCACGGAGAAGGTCTAATAGCAGGTGGAGAAGAAATAGTAGGTACATTAGGTTCTTATATTGTTCCTTTTATGGGTGTAACTAAGGTTGCTTCTGGTGTAGGTAAGGCTTCAAAAGCTTTATCTTCTGCAGGTACACGTTCTCTAGCTAACAAAACATTTAAGAAAATATCTGAAAATAGTAAACGTCAAGCTCTTATGAAAGCAGCAGGTACTGGTACTAAAGGCGCAGTAGCTGCAACTATTGTAGAAGATCCAGAAGAAGGTGTAGTTAATTTATTAAGAGAAAGCTTTCCCGAATCTACTACATACTTAGAAAGACTTCGAGTAGATGAGACAGATACAGAAGCTGAACAATATATAAAAGCTTTGCTATCTAACTTAGGTTTAGGTGTAGCATTCTCTCCTTTATTGTTAGCAGGTAAACTTAAAAAACCTATTGCTGAGGGAGCCAGCATAGCATTTAAACCTGTTAAAGAAGCTGTTAAAAGTTTACCCTATTTAGATAAGCTACCTTCTATCGGTGCTAACTGGTCTTCACGTTTAGGAACAGACAGCACTATGTTATCTTTAATTCAAAAAGTTAGCAAAGGTGCTGAAGCAGGAATGATACGTGCTGAAGGACTAGCTTCTGATTTGTCTTCAGTTGTTAAAAAAGAATATAAAGATAATCTTGGTAACGTAGATCAAGTTATTAATAAAGCATTGAATGGAGACAACGTAGCACTTAAACAATTAAAATCAGATACTCAGTCTATTGTTTCTGAAATGAGAAAGAATATAGATGAGTTAAGTACTAAAGCTTTAGGTCTTACTAAAGGTAAACTTAAAAGTAAAATAAATAAAAAGTTAGAAATATATCTGACTAGAAGCTATGATTTCTTTGATGATCCAGCAGTTAGAAAACAAACTTTAAATAAGTTTAAGAAGTTTGATAAAGACGGCACAGACCCAGATGGTGTATTTTCTACAGCATTAAAAAGTATAATGGATACTACAGGTAAAAATGCTGAAGAGTCTTATGATGTATTAAAAAAGTTAATGGCTAAGGGAGATAACAAAGAAGCTGGAGATTTTCTTGGTGGTTTACTAACACATGGTAAAAGAATAGGTGATACTAAATCAGGTATGAAACGTAAAGATTTACCAGAAGGAGTTAGAGCTTTACTTGGTGAAGTTAAAGACCCTTATAAAAACTATGTTAAAACTATGACTAACCTTTCTAGGATTGGTGCAGAAGATGACTTCTTAAAGGGTGTGGGAAACCATCTAAGAAACTTATCTGCATCTGGAAAAGCTATAGGTACAAATCCTCTTGATGTTATTGGTGAGGAAAGGCTAGGCCGTGTCTTTGGTAGAACATCTGTAGCTAAAGGACAGGTAGTAAACCCTCTTGAAGGTTTATATGTTAATGATAATTATGCTAAAGCTATTAAAGATGGATTAAATACTTTACAACCAGATGGTGTTTTTATGCAAACATTTATGGCAGGTAAAGGTGTTTCTCAAGCTTTTAAAACTGCTTACAACCCAGCTACACACGGACGTAACGTAATGGGTAACGGTATACTTATGATAGCTAATGGATTCATAGGGCCAAAGGGTTTTGGCACAGCTTTAAAAGCAACTTCTAATAAACTTCGTAATAAAACTAGTAAAGAAATTGCAAATAGATATGCAAGATATACTGAACTAGGTGTAGCTAGTAGTGGTGTTAATATAGGAGTTATAAGACGTAACTTAAATGCTTTTGGAACAGACCCAGATGCAGCTCTTACCAGTGCAGCTAATAGAGGAAATCTATTAAGTAAAATAACTGATAATAAAGTATTAGAAGTATATCAAGCAGAAGATGACCTATTTAAAATTGCTCACTTTGAAAAAACTCTTGACTATATTAAAAAAAGTAAAAAGTATGGAGACCTGCCTCTAGCTAAACAAGAAGAGGTAGCTGCTCAACGTACAAGAGATTTAATGCCTAACTACAACCTTGTTCCTAAAGCTCTTAAAAATTTAAGGACTGGTGTATTGGGTGACTTTCTTGCTTTCCCCGCAGAAATGGTAAGGATAAGTAAAAACTTAGGTAAGTATACACTACAGGATATAGCTAGTGGAGATAAGGCATTAGCAGAGGCAGGGTTTAAAAGACTAGGTGGTTTAACTGCAGCAGGTGTAGCTCCAACAATGTTGTCTGATTTTTCAGCAAGTATGAACGGTATATCTTCAACTCAAAAAGAAGCATTAGAAAACATAGGATCTAACTTTACTTATAACCAAGATAAAATTTATTTAACTCCTATTGGTGAAGATGAAAATGGACAAACATCTGTAGACTTTTTAAACTTAGGTCCAATAGACCCATTTAGTTATCTTAAAAATATAGCTAAAGGAACGAATGCTTTAGTACTAGGTAATATAACAGGAGAAGAAGCTGAAGTAGAACTAGATAAAATAGCACTGGGAACTTTAGATCAGGCTCTTGGTCCCTTCCTTGCACCGTCTATGATAACCGAAGCTTTGGCAAGTGTCTTTATGGGTAAGAGTAGAGAGGGTGATACCTTTGGTGAAGACGTAGTACAATTAGATGCAAGTAGATTTAAACCATTAATAGATGTCTTTACTCCTGGATTTGTAACCTTAATTAATAAACGGTTAGAGTATGAAAAAAGTTTAAATGAAAAAGGTAAGAAGAAAAGTGGAGCTTACTTTACAGAAGGTGAAGTAGATTTAGCTGCTTCACTTGGTCTTAAAAGAGATAGGCTAGATATTACTGCTGGTACACAATTTAATATTAACCCTTTAATACAAGAAATAAATACTGCTGGCAGTGAGCTTGAATATAATTTACGTAGTGATCCTAACTATGCAAGAGGTCTTTTCTCAGGACAGGATTCTAGTGTTGTAACTAATGATTTCTTAAAGGCACAGGATAAAAGATTAGCTGGGTATCAGAAGTTAACAAGTTTAATGGAGGACTACTCAGCAATTTATGGTGACGATGTGTTTGGTAGTGTAGTAGAAAGCCTTACAGATAAAGGTAGAAAGAGTCTTCGAGGAGATACAGGTACTGTTATTAACAATGCTCTTGATAATTTCTTTGATCCTTATCAGCTTAAAGAAAAATATTACTTTGAAGATATGGAAATTCCAATTGACTACGATGAAATATTTAGTATATACGATGATCTACAAGGGAGTGGGATACTAGACTGATATGATGTATAATAAAGATAAATTAGTAGACCAGTTAATTAAACACGAAGGTCTTGAGCTTAAAGTGTACAAGTGTACCGAAGGGTTTGAGACTATTGGTGTAGGCCGTAACCTTAGAGACAGGGGAATTAGTGAAGATGAAGCACGTTATCTTTGTGACAATGATATTGAAATCGTTGAAAGAGAACTTACTGCTGCCTTTCCTATGGTTTCTAAACTTAATGATGTTCGTGTCAGGGTTGTTCTTGATATGGCTTTTAATGTCGGTGTGCCTCGTCTTAAAGGATTTGTTAAGATGTGGAAAGCAATTGAGCTTGATGATTATGAACAAGCTGCAATAGAAATGTTAGATAGCAAATGGGCACGACAAGTAAAAGGTCGTTCATATACTTTGTCTAGGATGATGGAAACAGGAGTAGAATAATGGGACAATATAGTTCAATCAGTAGGTTTGGAAAAACAGAAGACCTTGACTTACATATACAAAGAGGTTTTGTTCAGGGACACAAAGCTATTAATAAGTTTGGCTATGCTACTTCAGTAAGTAGCTTAGAGGTAGCAGTCTTTAATGGTGGTGTAGATTATGTATATGCTACAACTGCAGCTCCTTTACTAGTAGTAGGTACATCCACTGTTGACGTTAGCTCTGCTATTACAATAGAAGGTTTAGATGTAAACTATAATGAAATAAGTACTGTCGTAACAATAAACGGTACAACAACTGTGACTACTACAGATTCTTTTATTCGTGTTAATCGTGCCTTTGTTAGTAACGATGCTGAACCTACATCTTCTATTAGAATATTAAACTCAGACGGAAATCTAAATTCAGAAATAGCTGCTGAAGAAAACCAAAGCTTACAAGCTGTGTATACTATACCTGCTGGTTATACTGGATACTTAGAGCAAATAGCAGCCAATACTGCTACGGAAACAGGAAATAGATTTGTAAGAGTTAGGCTTAAAGTAAGAGAGTTTGGTGGTGTATTTAGAACAAAAGCTAAGTTTACTTTACATGATGGAAGCTATGAGGAAATATATAAATTTCCTATACCTATACCAGAAAAATCTGACATCGAAGCAACAGCAGAATCAAGCTCAGGTGTTAACGAAGTTAGTGCAGTCTTTGCTATACTACTTATTAAAAATGAAATAGAGGAATAAAATGTTACAAGCATTACTAGGACCTGTTGCTGGCATAGCTACCACTTGGCTAGAAGGTAAACAAAAGAAAGCAGAAGCTAAACAAAAACTAGAAGTAGTTAAGATTGAGGCACAGGCTAAACAAGTAGAGCAAGACGGTGGCTGGGAAGAGAAAGCTATGTCTGCCAGCACTGATTCGTGGAAGGATGAAGCTTGGACAATCTGTTTCATACTTGTAATATTTTGTAGCTTCATTGAACCACTACAGCCAGCTATGAAGAGTGGCTTTGAGTTTCTAAAGGAAGCTCCTGACTTTATTAAGTACGGTATACTAGCTAGTATTGCAGCTAGCTTTGGATTAAAATCTATAGGTAAGTTGAAAGGTTAAGACATGGTAGTTAGGTATAACACAGAAGAGTATAACAAAGCAATGAGGGCTAGGTATGGTGGTAATAGAGGACTTTCAGGACTTGCTACAAAGCCTACTGTACAAGTACCTAAAGCTAAAAAAGCTGCAGTCTTTGAAGAACCAACGGTAAACTTAACACCTCAACAAATGTTAGATTCAATATCAAAACAAGGAGATGCTAGTGGTTATGATTTATTAAATGTATTAAATCTGATTTCACAAACTCCAACAGCTACTAATAGAGAGCCAGCTCCAGAGCCTATGGCTAACCGAGGAGCTTCTATTTATTCAGAGTATGCAAATCAAGGTGGTGGCTTAGGTAATGTAGATGTTTCTTCTTTAGCACAAGAATATAATCAAAGTACAAATCCTTTATTAGATGCTTCTAATATTTTTGCAGGTAATCAACCATCACCTGTGTCAAACCTTCCATCAATGAGTAATATAAATGCACAGATTAATTCTGTACTAGATACTATAGCTGGTAAAAGTGAAGATGAAACTACTTTAGATGTTATTAATAATACTTTAGATTCTATAGCTAGTAATGCAGTAGTAGGAACAGGAACAGGTGTAGGCATTACAAATACAAACCCTCTGTTAGGTGCTTCTGATATTTTTCAAGAGGAAATAAATAACCAACAAATATCTACTACTCCAGGAACTCAAGTAATAGCTCCTACTAAGGCAGATAATATTTCTCCTTACACAGGTTACTCTCAGTATTATAGTAAAGATCAGCCTGGTAATACAACAGGAAATTATCTTTATGGAGGGGGTTCTGCCTTAGAAGGTATGACTTTAAATCCTTACACTGGGTTTCTACAAAGTAGTTCAACTTATTTTGGTGCACCCTTTACTCAACAATCATATACACCTTATCAATCGCCTATGGGTTATGAGGGTAGTGGAGCTTTAAATCAATTTGCTTCTCCAGAACAAACATATACTAACACTGTTACTGATCCTAATGCTGTGCCAAGATACCAGCAACAAATGATAGCACAGAATGAGTATCAAAACCCTACTGGAAACATTTCATTTAGTCAAGGTCCTCGACTTAATAATCCTTTAGAGGGTTATAATTATACATCTTATGGTACTATGAATCCTGTATTTAATCCTACTGCTACGTCACCTACAAGCTCGTATGTCTCACCGACTACACAAGAAAGTGCACAGACAGTAACTACAGGAGGTACAGGCTTTGGTGGGTTTGCTAACTTTAGGGGTTAGTATAGAGTAGCTTCCAACATCTCTTCTATTAAAGTAGTAAAGGTATACTCAGGCTTCCAACCTAGTACATCCTTTGCTTTGCTTGGGTCTCCAACTAACAACTCTACTTCGGCTGGTCGATAAAACTCTGGGTTAATATTAACTACAGTGTTACCGTTCTCGTCGATAGCTTTCTCATCTGTACCAGAACCTTCCCAATGTATCTTAATATCAAAGTAATTAAAACATATCTCTACTAGCTCACGTACAGAGTGTAGCTCACCTGTTGCCAGCACATAGTCGTCACCCTTTTCTTGTTGTAGCATACGATACATACCATCTACATAGTCCTTAGCATGTCCCCAGTCTCTCTTAGAGTCTACATTACCTAGACTTATGTGGCTCTGTGCTCCCCTAGCAATGTTAGATACACCCTTTACTATCTTCTGTGTGACAAAGTTGTCACCTCTCCACGGTGATTCATGGTTAAATAAAATACCATTAGAACCATGTAGTCCATAGCTTTCTCTGTAGTTCTTAACAGACCAGAAGGAAAACTGTTTGGCTACACCATAGGGTGAACGTGGATAGAAGGGAGTGCTTTCATTCTGTGGTATCTCTACCACCTTACCGTAAAGCTCTGACGTAGAGGCTTGATAGAACTTAGTATGTTCCATCATGCCTAGTGTTCTAATGCACTCTAGCAGCCTCAGTGTACCCAAGGCATCTACATCTGCTGTGTATTCTGGTATGTCAAACGACACACGTACATCAGACTGTGCACCTAGATTATATACTTCATTAAATAAGTTCTTATCAAATAACTTTACTAGACAACCTGTATCAGTAAGATCACCATAATGTAAATGTAGTTTGTCTGTATCTAATAGGTGAGATATACGATGTAAATCATTAACAGAAGAACTACGTCTACGTAGAGCATGTACCTCATAACCCTTATCAATAAGAAGCTCTGCTAGGTAGCCTCCGTCCTGTCCTGTTATACCTGTTACTAGTGCTGTCTTTGTCATACTATATACTCTTTCTTCCCAAAAAATTCTTTATTATTATAACACGTTTTTATAGATTGATCTAGTCCTTTTGTTTATTTTATCAGGACATTTATCTTCAAAATATATCTGATGTGTTTTAGATACACCGTCACAATTATAATGACAACGACGTACTAATATATTAGATTGATTGTCCATACGTGCATGTGTTGCAGTTTGTAGGTATAGATAACAAAGTGCCTCAGCTATCAGCATCTACCTTGTCCTCTTCTTCCTCGTCGTCAAAGTCTTCGGGGAATGTTTGCATTAAAAGCTCGTATACTTTTTCTTTACCTATTGTTTGAAACGAATGCTTAATGCTTTCTTCTAGTCCTTCTAAGTCTGTAGGCCCCTCATCTTCCTGATTATTACCACGTACACGTGACAACAACTCCAGTGCCTTGAGTGCTACCTGACCAGAGCCAGTTAGTTTAGCAGCTTCGTACTGCTGCTCTAGTTCTGTTATAACATCTAGGTCAGTACTTACTTCTGACTCTAACTCTTTTAACCTGTCTTGTATGTCAGGTTGTTTGAGTAGACGATAGCCCTGATTGTATGCAGACTGCTCACTATATCCAGAAGCTTGGGCTGCCTTGGTAGCATTACGTGTAATAAAATAGTTCTGACAGAACAGCTCTTGTTTTTCTTTTAATTTAGCCATTGGTCAAACGTCTTATAATGTTCATTGTAATATGATTGCTCAAACACCTGTGCAGCTAGGCTGTCAGAGCCGTAAAACTTAAAGTTTATTTTACATGCCTTGTCTTCAAACATACGTTCTAAGTCCTGAGCTAAAGCTAGCAGCTCTCCAGTTGTAAAGAACTTCTTGTCACCTGTTTCTACTGCAAGATACTTGTCGTTACCTGCTTCGTCTTTAATATCCTTATGCTTCTTAGCTTCCTTTTCTGTAACACTACAATCAAAACCAAACAGATGTTGGTTAGTATATCCCAATGTCTCAAGCAATCCAATGGTACGAGTAGCAGCACATGTGCCACCAGAGATTAATAATTCCCCTGGATTTATACCAATGCCCTCTGCAATAGTTACTTTATTAGTAACAGTTTCATCTCGTATGGCATCCGTAAAAGCATGGAAGCCTAGTATGTTGTCTGTCTTTTCCATTATGTATTTCGTTACCGTAATGTCTGTCATAGAAGCAATAAAGAACTTAGTCGTAGGATCAATCTTTTTAAATAAGTCTTTACGTACTACACCATGTGTGCTAACACCTTCCATAGGACGTGGGTCTAACACTACACAAGCAAATGGTTTGATGCCATTCTTTAGCAGACGTTGATAGGAATGTTTAACACAAAATACTTTTGCATTTGTTTCCTGCTGTAGTTTCTTTATCTTAATAAAGTCTAACTTACCACCTGACACAATGATTGCATGTTCTTCTGTAGGCTTGTAGTTCTTTACCCAATCAAAGTTATTAATTAGTTTAACATTCTCACGTACATTATTACGTATGTCGTCTACAGGCATAGAGTCTTTAGGCTTAACAATAATAGGTACACGTGTCAACGAAGTGGGTAAGTCCTTAACGGTATCTGAATTCTGTAATACAACAGCTAAGTGTACATACCAGCCCAATGTTGTCGGGTCTTCAGATGGAAGTACTGCCTTACGTTTAAATTTAATATCTTTAAATGTTTTTATAATACCTGTGTGTTCTTCTGTAACGGTGGTGTCTTCATCCATCGGACTATAGTAGTCATCGAAAACAACTACAGGAACAGAGGATAGATAGCAATAATCACTCTTAACAGTTTCATATGAATGACCACCGTCAATGTAAGCTAGGTCAACATCTAAATGCTTAGAGCCTTTCAGTGTATCCTTCGTATCTCCCTTATGTAGAGAGAATGTAAACTCTTTATTATTCTCACTCATCTTATCAGAGAACTGTTGAAGTCTTTCGGATATAGCAGATAAAGTATTATGTTTCTTTACGTTTAGTTCTACTTTATCTGTTTCATCTGTAGCATCTTCAAACAAATCAAAGCCACGATAGTGTACCTTGTCAACAGATTCAAAAGCAGCCAGTGCCATCTCAATAGCACGACGACCGTCCCACGTACCAACTTCAAGAATACTAAAGTTATCATTATCTTCTGAATAATGTCTAACAATATCAGCTAGTTGCTTGTATCGTTTAGCACCTTTCAACTGCTTGGTAGGTTGGGCTGGTTCCTTATCTACAAACTTTAAGTTACCCTTCTTGTGTACAAAGAAATCTTTTAGTGGAGAGTTTTCAAACACAGCTAGTCCACGTACACCTTCTGAAAGATTTAATACTTCCATGCCATGAGCCTTATAGATATTTAGTAGACGTTCAAATAAGAAAGCATCTGTCCACTCTCTATAACCAAAGATCTCATCGGTATCATATGCACCCCTCATGTCTGTAATAAGAGATGCTGCATTGTGCATGTTTAAGTTCCATCCTACAAACCCTGTCTCACTGTAGTCGATGTCAATACGACCAAGATGTACTACCTCTTTACTTTCTGGTAGTAACTTAGCTGCATCACCAGCAGTAAACTCTTTCGTAGTAACCGTGTCGGCATCTAACCAGACAAGCCAACCTCTGTAGTCATCTGAAATTAATTCAAATGCTAGATCAGAGAAAGCATATACCTTGTGACAGAAACGTGCAGCATCCATACGGTAGTTATAGTGACCACCTTCAAGAATGCCGTTCTTATCTGAGTTACGTTCTAGGAAAACAGTACGTGCCTCTACGTGCTCAAGATGACGGTACTCAATGACAGGATTAAACTCGTGTTCTGGTAGCTCGTCTAAACTATCAAAGCCTTCTACGTATACAACTAAACGTAACATACCTGCAGTTGTCTTCCAGTTTTCACTGACAGACTTTAACATCTCTAGTCCATATGTGTTGTATGATTCTTTATTAAATGATGTTACAAACGTATACATTACATGTTCTCCATTACTCTCTTTGTTGTTATTAATTGTTCTGCCTTGAGCCACTCTTCACTGAATGCTTCGTCAACTAAACGTGACGGCTTCCACTTGTTAAACCAAGGACCACCTGTGGTAAAGTGTACGTTCTTAGGTTCGATGAAAGGATCTGAGTGACCGTCCAACCAGTTCCACTCTTCGTTGATGCTGCCTATCTCGTCGTCCTCTAGCCAACCAAAAGAGTGCAGCCAAGAACCAGACTTTAGATTTACATCGTCTACCGTAAGCTGCCTATTCTTTTCGTGGTCACAGTTAAACAAAATAAAACTAGACCAGTTCTTTCTATGGTAACGTGTTTGTTCTACACCATCTAGCTTAACCCCTGCCTCTGGATTGTATTTGTGTTTAACCACCTGTACTGCATACTGCTTCTGTCTGCCATATGTCTCAAAAATTTCTGTAGGGTCTGACCTCATTAGCATGTCAGCATCCATAAACAATGCCAGCCCACTATGTAGATTTAAACTAGGGACAAGGAAACGTGTGAATGTAAAGTCTGTGCTGTATGGTTTACCGTCAAAGGCATCATACTTCTGCATTGGATTATGTTTAAATGTATTATGTGTTCTACGAAACAGACCTATCTTACGGAGCACTGGCTCAATCAAAGGTACGATTGGATACTTGTCTGTGTAGTTTTTAATTGATTCATGTAATACTTCGTAGGCTCTGTGATCTCTTACGTCATAGCCTACATATATAGTAGGGGTACGTACATTAAACATTCTTTTTATTACCCGTTCTTAATGTATAACCGTTGTATATTTTTCTTCTCATCAGATTGTATGGCATGTAAAAAGGAATGAAAGGCATATACTTTCTTACGTTATTTGGGCAGTATGGTAGCCATCCTAGTTTCTTCCATGCTTGTATTCCGTGATGTAGTTGTTCTATCTTTGTCATATAAACCTCCTAATGACGGCAGGGAGTGAGAGAGGAATCGTTAGAGAAGGAGGTACTCCCCACCGTCAACTACTATTATAGTAAATATACTATAAGATGTCAAGAAGTTTTTTCTGTGCTTCAAACTTTGATTTAATTTTTGTATCGTCAGACATCTTACTCCAGTTTCTAATGTCTGAGACTGTTCTACCACAACCTAAACAAAACGACCTGTCAGCATCTAACTCACAGGCCGTCTTGCAGGGGCTAGAAGAATCTATCCCGTATACTCTAAGGTTCATTGTCTAGCTTATTAGCTAACTCTGTGTAGCCACCGACGTACTTAGCATTAAGTTTTATCTGTGGCACTGTCTTCTGGTCTGGAAAGTTTTTCTTAAACGAATCAAGAAGATCAGGTGTGTTAACATCTATATACTCAAATGGTATGTTTCTTTGTGTGCAAAGTTCTTTTGCTTTGACACAGTAGGTACAGTTTTCCCTGCCCCATATCTCTGCTACCCTCCTCATATCAGGTCAACCACTTCACAAGAGTCACCACTACATGCCAATGTCTGTGATCCTGCTGTGTTATCTTCCATCTCATACTCTGACAACTTAACCCAATCGATTACCTTTGGCATCTTAGAGTAAGCTTCCTTGTACGTAGCCTTGTCACAATCCTGATAGGGAGCCTGTGCATAGGTATGATCTGAGTGAGGTAGAAAAGATACACCAGAGCAGATGTCAAAGTTCTCGTACACCCAAGCACCTACCTTCATCCACTCAGCTTCACGTACTGTGATGGTGACAGATGGCTTGTGCTCACACCAGTTCAGTGCATAGCTTTTCCACAACTCTAGCTGCTCAATAGCATCCATGTCGTTACGTGTGACTGCATTGTCAGGAGACTTAGTAGGGAAGCTGAAGACAGTCGTGCTGTCAGGCTTCATTACACAAGGCTCTGCTGGTATGCCAGAATCTTTTAGGAATTGTGTGAGAGGATCTTTGTTATCCCCTCGTACAGTACGGATATAATACTCACTATGCCTAGCATGAATGCCACTGGCACTATCAACAAGCTGTGATACAGTACCCGAAGGCTTGACACAAGTGATGGCTGATGACTGATTGATTCCAAGCTTTTCTGCAGCTTCGATATTTGTTTGTACAGCCACACCCCTGAGTTTCTCCAATAGTTTTTTATCTGCTTTGTAAGTAAGTTCATTGTCCATAATACCAGTTAGGCTCACACCCAACAGCCTCTCTGCCTCTGTATTCTTCCTCCATATAGGCCGTAGATAAGGCATATGGGTGAAGGTTGATTGGATCGTACCTAGTATTGTAGCAAGTTTAATCTTCCTAGACAAGCTCTTCTCTGTGTCAGTTGGTCTCACCACCACCTCTGTTAGATTACAGAATTGATATGGACGTAAGATGATTTCACTACATGGGTTAGTACCCCACTCATGTCCTATCTCACGACGACCATTACGTTCTACGTGCTTGTCTGCAGCTTCACGGCTGAAGATACCACGTTCACCTGACTTAGATTCTACAAGAGCAGTCCACTCTCGCATGAATGTTTCCATGTCAGGCTTCTCTGTGTAGGCAACAGAGTTGTTAGCTAGTGCACGTTGGCCTTCGTTCTCCCACCACTGACCAGACTTAGCATGTCTCATGCGGTCATCTGATAGGTTGGATAAACTAATCATGGCACTACGACGTACACCACCTACTACCACGACCTCACCAATCTTACACATGATATCGTGACACTCTACACTGTTAAGCTTACGACCTGATGCACCCTTGAACTTAGCTGTAACAAAGTTAAACAAATCATTCAATGGCTCAGGTCCAGAGGCACGACCACCGAAAGTCTTTAGTCGTGTACCTGCAGGACGTATCTTCGACAAGTCCCACTTAGGCACGTCACCTAGATACAACAGGTTGATTAGTTTACGTAACCCCTTAGCCCAACCTTCTTTGCTGTCCTGTATAACAATCATGTCATCTGTCTCAGACAACTCAACTGGAACATATGGTAGCTTCTGGATAGCTTGACGTTCAACACTGAAGCCTACACCTGTACCACATAGTAGAATAAACATAGCCTCGTCGAAGGCACGTGGGTGGTCTACAGGTAGGTAGCTACAGTTATATACACAGGTGTTGTCACGATCTGCAGCAGGACCAGCCGTCATCAAGGCTCTCATTGAAGGCATGACCTCTAAGTTTAGGATGGCTTCTTCAATCTCATTAATTGTTTTAGGGTCGTCATAGGCAGGACGTACAATGTTGTCAATGAAACGTGCAACTGTTTCAGTCCAAGTCTCACGACGGTTCTCTTCCTCAATCCAACGTGCATAACGTGACGTTGCAATGAATGTTTGGTAGTCTGTCGGCAATGTATTATTCAATGTATTGTTTGTCATTTCTAACCCTATACTCCTCTCCAGTTAATTGTTTCCAGCTATGCTTAAAGTGTCTTGCACATTCTTGACTAATTAAGTCTGCAATATACTGTGTTTCTTTTTGTGATGTACTGTCTAGTCTCTGCTTGCATACCCTAGCAAAGGCATACAATGAACCAGACCAATACCATTCTGTGTACATATTCTGTGGGAGCACCATACGAGCTAGCTCAGGGGCAATCCCTGCATCTAACATATGTTGGTACTCATTGATACAAGCCAACGTGTACTGGCTTATATCGTACTCCACCTGCTCCTCAGAGCTACCCTGCTTTACGTTGTCTGCTCTCTTTCTCCACATCTTAGGAGTGTAGAATGATGGTAAAGAGTCTACATATCTACGACTAACTTCATTCCAAGCTAATCCTACCTGATGTTTGACTAATTGCCTTGCTACGAAAAGGGGTGCTTCGATTCTGAATTGAATAGAGCAGTGGGAGAATGGAGACCAATGACCATGATCTGCCAAGTACTTGATAAGTTTAACATCTTTATCAGATAAGTCACTGTGTCCCACCTTTTGTTCTAGTTGTGATTCCTTGTTGAAGGAAACTCTGGCAGAGTTAACGACTGTTAAGTCACTGCCCATGTGATCTATGTATGTTACTTTCATTTCAAATGTCCAAGAGTTTGAATTATACTATACTTATTCTACAGATGCAATAAGCTTATTGAGATACCACTGTGCTTTTTTCAAGTCTTCCACAGGCTTGCCCTTGTAGTTGTATCTCCACATATACTTCATACAGTTACCCTTTAGATAACCTCTGAACTCTTCGTCTGACATACTGGCTTCGATAGCTACAATAGCCTCGACACCCTTAGTATTGTAGTGTGATGGGTTGTTTACTGCATCCCCATCCATCATGTCCCCGAACAACTCATATCCGTCAGTGTCCAAGGATTGCATTGATTCTTTTTCTAACATATTCTATCTCTCCTGATTTTAATACTTTAAAAGCATAGTCTCTCATGTAGTCTGGGTCAACCCCTGCATGACTACATACCTCTTCGAAATCCTTTGCAGTTGTGCCGTATGAAGCAAAGAACCAAGCCGTAGCTCTGTCCCTATCTATCTTTGATTCAGTCGGCTCACCCTTATAACCTTGTTTGGTTGCATCTAGTAGTGCCTGAAGTAATACACATAGGAATAGTGTACGTTCAGGTGACGACTCGTCTGGACGAAACTCATCCAGTATGATATTGATATTACTACTTTGCATCCTGTTTGTCAAGCCAATCCTGTGGGATGCCGTCACCTAATTTACAGTAAATGTATTTGTGTTTGTCACACCAATCTGCATAGGTCATCTTACCACCCTTGTATAACTTCCTGTATGGATTATCAAACACGAACCTGATGTCTAGCTCAGGGTAGGTTGACTTAATGAATAGATGTTTCTTTCTATCCTCAATCATAAACCGTCCCTTTACTTCTAGTATCACACCATTGGGTAGGATAAAGTCTGGGATGTAGTTCTTGTCTTCACTCCAGACGTAAGGTAGCTTTAATGTTTCATACTCAAACTTTATTTTCTTACTTGATAGCTGGTCGGCTGCACTCTTTTCAGAATTAGATTTGTAACTGTGATTATATTTTTTTCTTTTGAAACCCATTATAATTCTATTTCGTCTACGTTTGGAACCTTACCTACGTTTGTTAAGTAACGTACTCCATTGCTGTACTGGAATCCACGTAGCCCCTTACCATTGTTAGCATCTGCCCAACAGTCTTTCTTGTAGCTACAAAACACACAGCCTATTGCAAGCTTACGGTTACCTGATGCACCATCTGGCTCATCCTTGTAGCAACGGGCAGGTGGGAAGTCCATCTCTTTTACTTTCTTTAGTTCACGTACACGGGCAGGAGCATCAATCATCTCCATCTCATGTACCTTCAACACTGTAAGCTCTGAGTTGTTCTTGTCGATAGCAAAGAAGGCTGCTTCCTTACGATCATTCTTCGTAGCATAGGCACTGATCTGTGCTATGTAACCGAATGGATCATTGTCAGACAACGTACCTTCTTTAAATTTCTTGAAGGCATATGAAGAAGCAGTCTTGATGTCGGTCAGTACACCATCAATGATACAATCCTGATGGCCTAACACACCCTCAACTACTACCTCTCCCTGTGCATCTTCTACTGTGTGCCCTGCTGCCTTAGTCAGAGCAATTAGAAGAGCCTCCAATAGGTGACCCATGAGGAACTTGATTCGGGTCTGTCCAGTTAGAGGCTCTTCCTTTGCACCATGAAGCCCATACCAGATTTGACGGTCTGGCTTACCGATTTGAGAGAGCCGTAGGTTTTGTTTACCTTCACGTTTTCCCTCACTAAGCATCATGGCTACGGCAGCCTGTGCATCCTTCCCAAACTCTTCAAGAAGATCCTGCACGTCTGCTCGGCTCGTATCGACACCCTGCTCAAGTGTCTCATATATGTCTGTTACTAGAGTGTCGATAGTTTTCATTTTAATATCCCAATCTGTTTGATTCTATAACTTGTTCACATTGACTTAACCACTGAAGATAAGATTTGTTGTTCTTGTAGTACTCTCTTTGTTCTACAGTACCAAAGTACTTCAGCACCCAGAGGCACTGATCTAGTTTCTTACCGTGTTCTGTCAGTGTCATCTTGTATCCATTGTGAAACTGTTTGTTTGAATTGATTTACTTCTCTCAATAAAATGTATGTGTAAGTTACACAAAGAAAAGTAGTTATGCTTATTAAAATTAATACGATGTCGGTGTCAGTCATTACTTTTTCCTATATGGTTTAGTTACTTGTTTAATTCGTTCCACCTTGTGTTGTATGTATTCCTCTTCGTCTGCAAAGAAGTTGTGCAGAATCTTGAAGAACTTTAACTGTAAGTATTTCAAGTACCTGCCCCTTGGCATCATCCATCCTAGAATGAAACCTACTATAGCAAAGTAAAGAAATACAAAGTTGGCAGCAAAGAATGTGTCTTCAATCATACTCATTAGTATTCTCCTATAAATGTGGCAGAGTACCCAGCCCTCCTTATCTGCCTTCGGGAACCGACTTCTTATGTTCCCCCCGTGTTGTTAGCCTATATTAGAAAGGCACTTCGTCATTCATTGTGTCCTCTGTCTCTGAGTAACCACCTTGTACCACGTCAAAGTCTTCACCGTAAGAAACTAGATCAACGATTTGAACTTTCTTCAGCAAAGGTGAGACACCTGACTTGCCGTTCATGCTCCATTCGTAGGGAGTGTATAGTACGTTTACTTTACTACCGTTACCAATCAGAACTTTGGTTGGTTCTTTGTTGGCATCTACAACAACTGGTGCAGGGTTCTCTGAGCCGTCACGTCGTGCTACCTTCTGTTTGATCTGCACGAAGTCACCACGGTCATCACCTTTGTTCTTGATTGGGATACCATCAGCTTCGATGGCTGCACGATTGTTCTCATCGACCATGATGTCGATAGAGTAAACAGGTTCGTATGTTGTGTTAGGTTGTTGTACGTGTGCCCAGTATGCTGTTCCTGAAATAACTGTCATGTTTTATATCTCCTAAATATGGTTTTCGTTTTGGTTTATGTTACATAGTAACGGGTAGGTTGCTATGTTGATTGAGCTAACTAACTCATGTAGTCAGCCATTATATAATGCCACATCCACAATCGAATGTCAACATCTTTTTTTAACTAGTGAGTTAAGTCCCAAGATTTACCTGTCTTGTACTCACTATCTAGTGGACACTTAACTAAAAGAGACTTCTCAGTTTCTTTCATTGCCCACTTAGTAACCTGTCCAAGCTCCTCTGCATGTTGCTGATTAACCTCGAACTGGTACTCGTCGTGTATGCTAGCCACTAGCTTGTAGTCTAGCTTACGTTTGTGTGCCTCGATGGTTATATGTTTCAACCATTCCTTACACACAATTGCTCCTGCACCCTGTAGCAGTAGGTTGAGTGCAGCATGTTGTGAACGAACGTGTAGTATACGTCCATCCAAACCTACAAGATAACCTCTGCTAGATAGCTTGTCTACCATAGCCCTTAGTTTCTTTAGGGCTGGTGTTCTGTCTAGGAAGTTATCAATCAGTACCTGTCCATCTCTGGCTGTACCGTTTACTATCTTACCTATCTTGCTAGCTCCTGCACCGTACAAGAAGGCATAGATAAAAGTCTTTGCATTGTCTCTGGTGGGTAGACCAGCAGCCAGTTGATTGGCTGTGTGTACGTCACCCTCTACAACTTCTTTGGTGTAGTCAGGGTCATTCATGTAGTGAGCCAACATACGTAGCTCTAAACCCGAAGCATCACTACCCAATAAAGTATACCCATTATCACCAACAGTCCATACACTTCTGCATTCCTTTCCATATGGTGAATACACAGCAGGTACTTGTGCCATGTTAGGTGAGGTGTGAGACATACGGCCTGTCACGGCTCTCAATGTCAACACCCTACCATGTACACGACCGTCTTCCTTTACTGCATCTATCCACGATTTGATTTGTGATATACGTTTCTCTAGTAAGAGGTAACGTGAAATGATCTTAGCCTCTGGCATGTCAATCGTTTCAAGTATCTCTTCACCTACAACTACGTGACCTTTGTCTGTACGTTTGCTAGGCTTCCATCCCCTGTCCATAAGACGTTGTGCAATCTGTTGTCTGGAGGCAGGGTTGAACTCAGTCACCTTGTCCTTCAGTCGTTTGCCTGTCTTATCTGAGTAACGTATCTCAGTTATGGGTGGGAACGTAACACGTAGCTGCTGCCTGATTTCATGTGACTCTTCAGATAGTCTAGCTACAAGTTGCATACAAGCTTGAACATCAAGAGTGAAACCATTCTTTTCCTGCTGGTCAATGATGGCACGTATCTGATGCTCAAGCTTAATGCTACGTGGTGAGAACTTAGTCATCACTGGTACTAGTGAACTGTATACTTTAGCTGTAAGCTCTACGTCACGAATACAATACTCCAGCATCTCTGTAGTATACCCACTGAAGTCTTTGAAATCTAGCTTGGCAAAGCCTAGTGACTTACCCCAAGCATCCAGTGAGTGACCACCTTCACGATTGGGGTCAGCCATCTGTGATAAGATAAGTGTGTCACGTATCTTAGCTAGAGGTATGTTACAATCTAGTAGACGTTTCAACACAGGTGCATCGAAGGACACACCGTTGTGCATAACAAGTATATCTGCTTGTTCAATCAATGACTTAGCATGATGTAGGCTCCCCTCCTTGTACGTATAGATACGATCTGTCTCTATATCCTTAGCTACGATACAGTATATCTTTGTAGCTTCTAGGCTGTCTGTTTCAATGTCTACTACTAGCTTCATAATTTTATCAACTCTGCTTTCTCGTATGGGATGTGAAAGAATTTCTCACCCTTCGTTATGTATCGCCCCCTTGCCTCACGTACCTCGGACTCAATCATAAGAGTGTCTTTGATTCTCCAAGCATACTCTAGGTCACTACGTATGACATAGAAGTTAAGGAATGAATTGCTTTCGTCTGCCTTCTCCTTCTTGTCTATCAGTCTCTGTTTACGATATGGTATTCGTATCTCTGCCCAGCTAGGATTCCAATCACCCTTCCATCCCCACTTGATTTCAACTTCAGAGAAGTACTTATTATCTCCTTTAATGCTCTTGATGTCAACATTATAATCCTCTTTTGTATCAAGTATTTCGTGACCGTTATTCGTTAGGTAGGAAACAATCACGTTCCTTGCTGGCTGGTCAGATGCGTTGTACCAACCTATGTTGAACGGGTTCTTTACTGTTTTACTCTGATTCATTATCGGGACTCCATTTAATATCAACCAATTGGTAATCCTTACCAAACTTTGATTTCTGAATGTCTTCGTTAGGGTCAAGTTGTTTAAGCTTGTCAGGCATGATGGTCATTTTGTTTCCATCATACGTAAGAAGCAAACCACCTGCACGTATTGCCTTATCAACTTCGTAATCACGAACAGAAATATACTGTCCTTTCCATAGCTTTTTTTTATTTAGTTTAATCATAAGTAATCTCCTTTATCTACTACATCAAAGTCGTCTCTCTGTGTTGGGTCGTTGATCTCTTTCATTCGACCTGTGTTCGTGTCGTACAACAGGAAAGCACCTATACCTGTCTCACCTGCATACCTATTCTTTAGTACACGAACTGACGTTGTGTTAGCTTCGATGGGATCTTTAGCCTGTTGGTCACGTTCAAGTGCAATCACTGCATCACTGAGCTGTGCAATGCTGTGTGAACCACGTAGCTGTGACAGACTAATCTGTGCTCCCTGCTCCTGTCCCTTGTCACCACCTGCTCTACGTAGGTGAGATACAAGAAGCATACAACACTGTGTCTCCTCGACTAGGCTACGTAGCATTGTCATAATCTTGTCGATGTTACGACGTTCGTCCTCACCCTCTAAGCCTGACACCAAGATGGTCAGGTGGTCAATGATAACGAACTTACAATCAAGTGCCTTCACCATGTATCGAACACGTGACATGATTTCATCTGTACCAATTGAACCGAAGTGATCGAAGGCAAACACACGGCCTGTGCCTACGGTTAACTTCTCGTACTGGTCAAGCTCTTCCTGTGGGATAGTTTCACGTACCTCGTCGAGGTGCAATCTCTTGTTAGCCTCGACTGACATAAGATGGAAGATAGTCTGACGACAGTTTTCTTCAAGAGATACAATGCCGATGTTGTGGTCTGTGTTCTTGAGTAGGTGGTATTCAAGCTCACGTATGATGCTGGACTTACCTGCACCTGTACCTGCTGTGAATGTAATAAGCTCACCTGTCCTCATGCCATACAACATGTCATTCAGTCCTTCGTATGGATATGGTACAGTATGACGATTGTCTTTGTCATACAGGCCACTGAAGTTGGCAAGGTTTACAATACCTGCTGGTGTGTATGGTCGTGATTCCCAGAATGCTTTGGTGAATGCTTCACGTTTGTTGTTCTTCAGATACTCGTTGGCATCCTTGTATGTGAGTGACATAATCTTACACTTGTTAGGCTCGAACACTTGAGCAACACGTTGAGCTGCTGCCTTACCTGCCTCGTCGTTGTCGAAGCATATCACAATGTTCTCGAACTTGTTTAGGTATTCAAACTGTTCCTTACAGTCCTTCACTGCTGACTGTGCACCGTTACGTACAGATACTACAGGCCACTTGCTACCCATCATTTCGAATGCAGACAGGGCATCAAGCTCACCCTCACATACGGTGATGTACTTACCACCCTGACCAAACAGATGCTGACCAAAGAGTGTACACTTCTGCATAGCACCCTCGGCATGAAAGCTCTTGTTAGCTGTGTGCCTTACCTTGTTGGCAGTGTGGCTACCGTTGATGTCGTAGTATGGATAGAAGTGCTTTCCTCCTTCCTGTGTCACACCATAGTGACGTGCAGTCTCAAGGCTGATTGACCTGTCCTCGATGGCATATGTACCACCCCGACTGAGCATAGCTTGATGTTGGCTTGCTGTTGTTGATGACATGGTATGTACCCTTCTCTCTTCGTTCTTTCCTGTTACACCATTGTAACTCTCACATGAGAAACAGTATTCACCACCGTCCTCATACATTACGTTTGCATCCGATGATGCACACTTGGGGCAAGCCCCTCTGCTTACTACTTTTGGTTTTGTTTCTGACATCTATTCCTCGTTATCTTTGTGGTGATAAAAGTAAGTACCCTGTAATTTATCTTTGTCGTATATCTCAAGTCTACCTAGAGTTAGCTTCGGGTACAACCCCATAGCTTTGGCTAGCCCCTCACGTAGTTCTAGGAACTCATCCACTGCTGATCTATTCGGCAGGTCTTCAACATGTTTAGCAAACTCTTGAATGCTATTCTGATACATTATCTTGTACATCTCGTACACTCCTCATTGCTTCGTCCATTGTTAGCTTACGTGGGCTGCTGTTCTGTAGCTTGATAGCTTTCTTTCTGAGCCTTCGTCTAAGTTCTTTTCTAGTCTTCATCTCGATACTCCTGATCTAGTACACTAAAGGAAAAGTTTAGCTGGTCACTCACCATCTCTTCGGCCTCTTCCTTAGCCATACGTTTGGCTTCTTTCTGATTGTACCCCTCGTCTAGGTAGGTACGGTACAGTTCTCTGAAGATAGTCTTCCTATCTTTATCCCATAAGTTCATTGTATCTGTCAATGTATTGATCCTCTATAAAATTGTTGATGTCTTCGATGTCTAGGTTCTCTAGTCTATCCTTGGCAGCAAGCTCTACATACTCACGTATGTGTCTTGGTATTAGGTCGTGGCTGGTGTATCTCATGTGTAACTCCTAATGTAATACGTGTTCACTAACTATGAACTCCATGTGAGCAATCTCTGACTGCTCCTCTTCGGTAGCACCAGAAAAGATAAACTCTTTCTGTGTGTATGTCAAGTCTTTTAATGCAGTCGTGACATCTTCACCGTCCTGCCATCGTGTGATTGACTCAAGTGTGACAGGTAAGTCCATCGAACCTAGCTGTCCTGACCATGTGCTGTACTTAATTACTTTCATCTTCTTCTATCCTTGCTGTACCACACAACAAAATGGCATTGCCGTAGTACTTGTTTAACCAATGCCTGTCCATCTTCTGCAATGCAACTGTGTCGGCTAGGTCTGAGATGACCTTGGATATTTCTGTGTTCTCGTTGTAACCTATCTCCACCTGCTTCTTACTTATGACTAGCTGTTGGTCATGGTTCAACTCAATTATGATTGGGTCGTTTCTTATAAATGCTTTCAGCTCGTCCATCGTGGGTGGTGGTGCAGGGCTTTCGATACACACTGTAATGGGTATGTACATTTCATCTAGCATGACTGTCGTCCCTGTAAAAGATGTGTTCGTCTATCTGTGTGACCTTGGTCATGTGCTCTGCCCATCTAGGCAGCACATAGGTAGCATGGTAGTGTGTAGCTCCCTCAAGATACGAACCTGTCCACCCATTCATTACGATTGTGGCATTGTTCATAGCTTCCTCATAGGCAGCAATGTCTCTAGGTGTGTCTGACTTGTAGTCACAGTACCAACTGAATGAACAGCTATGTTTTCGTAGGTTGCCTTGTGTGTCACGACGTGCTTGAAAGACTACACCACATACGTCATTCGGATACCTGTCTGAGTATACCCTGTTCATCACCACCTGACCCACGGCTAGCTGTGCTATCCTGCTCTCTGATCTGGCCTCGTGGTAGATGTTCAGTGCCATACAAACTAATGTTTCTGTAATCATAATTGCTACTCACTTCTAATCGTTCCAGATACGTTCGTGCTCATACTCTTTACCAATCTTGTTACGTTCCCACTGCTTGTTCTTTGTCTTACCTGTCACAGCAAAGTAACCCTTTCGTTTCTCTGTGTAATTCCAATCACTTACTACGTTATCTTCATGCCATTTCTTAATCATCTGTGGGCTGTGGTTCTTACTCATCTGCTTTTTTATCCCCGTTGTTTACTACTAGCTTCAGCCAGTCTGGTTTATTTGATCTGCTTTCCTGTAGCTTTAGTGCTTCCAGTTCTTCCTCACGATCTTCATAGATTACATTGATGCCGTCTTCGTATAGGAAGTCTAGCTGTGCCTCTTCTCCAATCAGAGGCCGTACAAGTATGTACTCTAGCCATTCCTCTGGCATTGCATCCTCACCTATGAATGGATACCAAGGCATGTTCACTATTTCCTGTGGATCTTCTTTATCTGTTTCGATTACGAATACTAATTCGAACCTCATGTTCTATTCCTTTATAAATTTATAGACATTGATTACTGTGTTGAGCCACACCCCTAGTAGAATTAATAACTCTACTAGGGAAATTGTTACTGGTATGCTTTCCATGTGCATCATGTCTCATCACTCAATATTGGACGGAAGTCATCGTCGTGAAAGATTACTTCAAACTTACGAGCAACATGTGTACCTATCGGATACCACTCAATTTGATTGGCTACGTCCTCTAAGGTAGACATACAGTCTACACTATCTCCTTCTTCATTACAACCTAAAACTAGTCCATACCCTGCTAACGGTTGGGGATAGCCACCCAACTTAAAGAACCGTTGGTTATCTACATATAGCCCCTCGTCGTCTACAAACACACTATCTGTAGACATGTCGTCGAAGTATACTGTTGTAAATATGTCACACTTTAGTAATGTTCGGATGTCTTTCCAGTCACCAGAGTAATCAATTTCCTGTACCGTTTCCATGAACGGGTCTATAAGCAATGCTTTCATGTGTATTTCTCCTTCGTAATTCTGTCTAAGTTATTTACTGTGTCGTAGGCTAGATGTTCTATCCTAGCCCATACATCTTCAGGTTCGTGTAGTTCGTATTCTTCACATACCCAATCCTCTATGTACTTGTTTACCTGTTCCTCTGATAGCTCATGAAAGTTATCAGGCAATTCACTGACAAGAAAGTGTCCACTTGCCCATTGAATAGCTTCTGTTGAGGGTAAAAATTTATGATAAGATTTCATGTCGTGTTCCTTTGTTTTCAAATTCTAATTCAAGCCGTTTAGCTCATACAAGCAGGGTATGTTGTGTACTTCCTTCATTTTATTGGTAGCCACACCGAAAATGCCCATGTGAGGTTCTTCGAACTCAATAGTGAAAGTAAAGCCTTTGTTCTTTGCACCAGTTTGTAGTGCCTTGATAGGTGGTGACCAAGCAGTCTCACAGTAGAATTCAAGGCTACCTAATAACTCTTGGTAGTGCTTAATTTCTACCGTTTCTGGATCGACATCCCACTTTGTACCCCAATTATCTACACTCCACCGATACCAGCCCTCTAGTGGGTCTTTCGGCATAGGTGCAAGGTAGTTTAATAGGTTACCATTAATAAGATTATCGTAGATTTCTTCTAATAACTCTGTATCTGTCGTTCTAATAGTTATATTATTTCTACACCAATTAGGCATTGTCATTCTCCAATTCTGCCAACTGCAATACTCGTATTGCTTCCTTCCTTGCCTTCCAAGCATCCTCAAACATGATTGGAAACTTCGTTTGATCTATAAATATAACATCTTGGGCAAGCTCTCGTAGCACAGATGCACTCACCATAACTTTTGTTTCTTCGTAGTCCATTTTATATTCCTTTGTACCTATTAAAATAATCTGTTAGTTTCAACTTAAAACTAAGCTCTTTGCTGAGGTCTGTACTCCACAATCCTTGTTCGTCTTCAAAGCATTCATACATACCAACAGCTAACTCATTCTTCGGATAAAATGTATGTACATTAATATCAAAGACCCTTCCTGTTTGGCTATCTCTCTCTTCGAACCATTCATCTAAGTCTTCTACTTCGTCGTTTAATTTTAACTCTTCTAATAGTTTATTTGCAAGCATTCGGATACGTGATGCTTGTACGTTTGCTTGTACGTTGTTGAAAGCCCCGAATAGTTTATCTGCAAGCATTATAAAATGTATTAGTTCATCTTCTTTTGTAAAGGATAACGAACAATTGTAATTGTAAATCATTTTATATATCTTTCCTATAAAATGTACTAGTTCATTTTCTTTTGTAAAGGATAACGAACAATTGTAATCGTAAACCATTGTATATATCTTTCCTTGTCAAAAAAATCTTTATGATTGTATCATGGATAGTGTAAGATGTAAAGTCCTACACCACCCATTTATGTACAATTATCCTGCTAAGTCCCAGAAATATCTATTAGCCCGTGACCGTTCAATGTATAGGCTACGTTTTCCGAAATGAAATCCTCGTGTCGTATCACCTTTGGTGATGCCGTACCGTTTCTTGCTTACTCGTACTCTGTAAATGCCTGTTGCTAGGTCAGATGAGAAACGAAATCCTGTAGTGCCGTCGTTTAATGATTTGATATTCATAGTAAAATTCCTTTATGTTGTAGTTAAATATAGTCCGATTATAAAAATTGTAAACACTGTATAGAATACAGCCATTGCTTTAAGTAGTCCTAGTATCAATCTATTGCTCCTCCATTTGTATCTTGCGTCTAGCCATAACATATCTGTATGACTCCTCGATTATAAGCATAATCCTGTTTGCCTCGTCGAATGTTAAATCAGGAAAGTTTTCCTGTAGCATTAGAAATGATTTATCTACTACGTCCTGCTTCATTTTAGTCATAGTCTTAATCCTCATATTCTATAGAGTAAACCTCTACGTCTAATAGGTCGTTGTCGTCGTAGTAATCTGTCACGTCTAACATGCCCTCTTCGTAACGTGCCATCTCATTGGCATCAAGATGCACCGTATAAATATGTACAACCTTTATTGTTCCTGCTCTGCTAATTCTTTTACCCATCTTAAAATTCCTTTATGTTTAGGCTTTGCCTATATATCCTGCTTCATTTTAGTCATAAACTACAATGTTACCGTTCTCGTCGATAGCTTTGTATTGATCTCCATAACATATGTCAAAGACTTCTACGTCCATTAAATCTTCACAATAGTCTGCTACGTCCAACATGCCGTCCTCGTAACGTGCCATTTCGTCTGCGTCAAGCTCTACTACATATGTAAACTTGACGGTGATTAAAGCACTACGTGCCTTGCCATTTCTCATTTCAAATTCCTTCCTGTTAAGTGTATCATCTATGTAGTTCGTAAGAACTTACTACATAGTGATACTACTAATTGTTCTGTTGTCGAATAAACTTATCCTCGTCGATTTGTCGAATAAACTCGGCCTCAACACTGGCTGGAAGGGGTACACCCCGTTGTTTTAATAAAGTGTAACACCCATGTATGTCAATTATGTCAATTACAAATCCCGACGTGTCTTTCTTAGCTTCACCCTTGGCATATAATGCCACCACGTGACCTGCAGGGTCGAGAAACCGTAGGTCGTCTTTGTCACCGTCAATAATTTGACTACCCTTAAATTCCGTAGGAATACTATTCTTGTCTCGGAATACTACGGCCATATTTACACCTGTTTCCTTGTGAGCCTTTAAGATTAGATCGGCATACTTTGAGCTAGCTTCACTATAGGATAGTGTAATATGATAGTTGTCTGGCAATAGTCCACTGGCTTTTTTGTAAGCCATCTTTGGAATCTTTGTGTAGTCATAGAATTGGATTCCTGCAAACTCCCCAGCCATGTCTATATGTTTATAGAAAGCCCAGTCACTAGTCCCGTTTAGCCTAATTACTGGCTGAATCCCACGTTTTTCACAATAGGTCATGAATTTTCTTAAATCTTGCGATAGTTGTTCATAGAACAATTCGGGAAAGTCTCGTAGCAATATAGTCTTTCGGATACGTGATGCCTGTACGTTGTTGAAAGCCCCACGTCCTGCCGTATACAGGCAAGCAGACTTGCATCCAGCTAGTACCGCCATGCTACACAGATTTATTCCCTCGACTATATCGGCTGGAGCCAGATATAAAATACCACTTAGGTATTCTTCACCGTCACCTTTGACGGTTTTTGCGTTGGTTCCTACACCTATAAGCTTGTAGTTAGACATGATTTACTCCATTGGTTGATTGTTAAGTAATATTACTAAAAGGTGTTACATCTGATATGCCTAATTCAAGGTCACGATATAATTCTTCGGCAAATTCTAGGCTATCCCATACGGATACCGTACCGAAATGTTCATGCACGATTGCATAAGCTGGTTCATTATATTGAGCCGATAGGTCAATAATTTTATATATATTTGTAGTCATTACAATTCCCCTTTGTAAATAGTTTATCTTTGATACACTTCGGGCATAAGTTTCCCAGTGTTTTCAGATTATAGCTTGGATTTACTGTGTTGCATTTATGCCACACCACCGAGCCTTTGTTTCAGTGTCTTAAGCTTTGCATGATTGCTTTAGCTTGTCAACTCTTTTGTTTCAGTGTCTTAAGCCTTGCATGATTGCTTTAGCTTGTCAACTCTTTTGTTTCAGTGTCTTAAGCCTTGCATTATTGCTTTAGCTTGTCAACACCTAGCCAAAACTTTTTTGTTCGGTTAGACCTTTTTCATAGTCCCGATAGTCACGTTGGAACATGTACATAGGTTTCTCATTAATAAGCCTAACTTGGCTAACATAGGCACGTGTTGCCTTGCTGGTGAAGTTGTCATGACTACACCCAATTTTACGGGTTGAGCCTTGGTCTACACCATTAACATAGTGCACGGTTCTGTTGCGTTCGTCACGTGCCCGTTTTTCGGCACGTTCTCTCTTACCTAGCCTAGCCATAGCTATGCCTCCTATCTCATATACTAGGTTAAAGAACACCTAGCTTTATTTTTTCAGTGAAACAAGCCTTGCATGATTGCTTTAGCTTGTCAAATCTTTTTTTCGTCGTAGTCATTAGTCGTAGTCATTAGTCGTTAGTCGTAGTCATTAGTCGTTAGTCGTAGTCATTAGTCATTAGTCGTTAGTCGTAGTCATCGGCTACTCATTAAGTAATTTTAAGATTCTCTGCTCTTGTATCTCTTGAGCTTTCAGTTTTTATTGCCTTAAAATTCTTAGGTCGTTTGCCTATCGTCTCCCCGTTTGGCTCTTGCCGTTTGTTGATCCGATGAATAAACAGTAGCATGAATAATTTTTGTTTGTCTATCAAATAATCGAATTTTTTTCATTTTTTTTAATATCGTCATTTTATGTTGCATTTATGTCACACTTATTCATCTTGTCTTTATATATATACTCATAGGGAGGGTGGTATATGCAACGATAAGCATGGGGTATTTGTTCAATCTTATCAATAACTTATCAATATATGCCTATTATTTAAGCAATGATATTTTACCAATATAAAGCCATTGCCTATGATTTAAGCATATCTTTAACTATCTGCCTATTTTTTAGGCATTGTTGCCTATTATTTAAGCACATACTGTCAGTTTTTTGACGGAGATAATGTCAATTTTCTGACAGATAGGCAGAGACACCCCCACCCCAAAAAAAGTGTGTGTGTACACATATATAATATACCCCTGAAACATACTGAGCAAATACAGTAAACCTTCATCAAGGGGTACACCCCCTATTTGTGGGGAAATAAAAAACAGAATATAGGTGGTTTTATTACTAGAAAAAAATAGCCAAATCTTCATCATGTAAAAAAGTACTAAACAGAGCAGGCTTTGCCTGTTAACAGTTCATAGAACTGGGGGGCAGCCGAAGACGTATGTAGTTTGTAGTAGTTTGTAGTAGTTGGGAGGAGTTTGTAGTTGTATAATTAGTTTATTATTAGTATAATTACATTATACAACGGAATAGTATTAGTATTATTAGTATTGTTATTAGTATTATTATTAATAGTACTACCAATCGGGGGTTATGGCTGTTCTCTATATATCTACCCCCGAAGAATTAATATAGATAGGGTAACACATTTCTGTAGCTTACACAATAGTTGCATAAATGTCACACAACAAAGGTATAGATGTCTGAAACAGTAGAAGAAACACAAGATGTAGTGGCTGTAGCCTCTGCTCATCACTACATAGAGTTAGATCGTAAGTTAAAAAACTATATAGAGAAAAAATCTAAAGTAGATTTAATTACATTTGTTAGAAAAACTGCACCATCTTTGGTGACTGACTTTCAAATGGGTAGGCACATTGAGTTATTATGTGATAGGTTGCAGAAGGTAGCTGATGGAGAGATTAAACGTCTTATGGTATTCTTACCACCCCGTAGTTCTAAGAGTCTTATTACTAGTAAGATCTTCCCTGCTTGGTATATTGGACAGTTTCCTAATCATGAGATAATGTCTGTGTCCCACAGTGACCAGCTTGCTAGTGACTTTGGTAGGTCGGTAAGGGACATTGTTAACACGAAGGACTTTCAACGTACCTTCAAGGGAGTTCAGCTAGCCAGTGACGTTAAGGCTGCTGGTAAGTGGAAGACGAACCACAAGGGTTCATATTATGCTGCTGGTGTGAGGTCACAGATTGCTGGTCGTGGTGCTCACCTAGCTTTGTTAGATGATGTTATGTCAGAGGAGGACAGTTTCAGTGAAGCAGGTCGTAAATATATTAAGGATTGGTATCCGTCGGGACTTCGCACACGTCTCATGCCTAACGGGAGTATTATCATTATTAATACTAGATATCATTTTGATGATTTATGTGGTTGGCTTTTAAAGCAGGAGACAGACTTAACTGAGAATAAGTGGGAAGTAATTAGTATTCCTGCTTGGTTGGATGAGACTGCAGCAGACCTGTTAGGATTGCCAGAGGGTAGCTCTTACTTCCCAGAGTGGAAGCCAGACAGTGTGTTACGTGTAGATGAGCAGGAGATTAGGGCATCTAACGGTAGCAGATACTGGGAGTCTCTGTATATGCAGAACCCTTCTCCTGAAGACGGTGGCATCATTAAGAAGAAATGGTTTCAGTGGTGGGAGTATGAAGACCCACCTAGCTGTGAAATGATAATACAAACATATGACACAGCCTTCTCTACAAGTAAGACGGCTGACTACAGTGTCATACAGACCTGGGGCATCTTCCACCAGCTAGAACAGAATGAGTATGGTGGTGAAGATGTGATACCATGTCTAATACTACTGGGCAATGTTAAGGAAAGATTTGAATACCCAGAGCTAA
>Ga0209137_1000407_pt1 | contig 46547 bp, 56 predicted proteins | sample SaaInl5LU_22_DNA_FD_184642 | JGI IMG/M metagenome (GOLD analysis project Ga0209137, IMG submission 184642) | Marine microbial communities from expanding oxygen minimum zones in the Saanich Inlet - ESP_105LU_22_DNA (SPAdes) (version 2) | ecosystem: Environmental > Aquatic > Marine > Intertidal... | reverse complement strand
TCACCTGCGAGTTTACTACTGCATTCAATTAAGTTAGTTGAAAAACCTGTGATTTCTAATGACATTTTTACTTTTCTATATAAATAGTAAAAACATTAGTTATATTCAGATAAAGAATTAAAATTATACTGTTGGTTGAGTATTCTTATATGGGTGGTTAGAAGGTAATATAGTTGTAAGTCCCCATTTGTGTGCAAGATATCCTTCCGCTTTTATAACCTCGTCAATATTTGTACCACCTGTGCCAGGTGTTCCTGCTATATGGAAATACTCTGCCATTCTACCGTCTAATTTTACTCCTGACCTATTTCTCATCATACGTAGATCAGTACAAGTACCATCCATTGAATTACTATAAGAATCAGTAGATGTCTTAAGTATACCATTTAATCTACCAAATATTTGGTTACCTGATTTGTTGAATACAATTGACACAATTGTCCATTGAGATTGATTAATGTTTTGTGTAAAGTTATTTTTAGCGACACCATTAACAATACTATTAGAACCATCATAATCAATTTCACCCTCCCAAACATTATTGTCATTACTACAACTTACTGCGTATGTTCTATTACCGTCAGCACTCCAAAAAGAATTTTTTGTTGACGATGTTGTGTGCCATTGATATACACCTATTGCCCAATGATTACCACCACTTGAATATGGACCACTGTTCGAACTGATTAAACTTTCACTTCCCCCAAAATCCCACACATTTTTATTATTTAATCCGTTAGTAACTCTTGTTGGGGTTCCATCTACACTCATGTTAAAATTACCCGCTTTATCAGTTACTGAAGTAAGGTTTGATCCAGACAGTGTGTAACTTGATGTGTCTGATGCATCAAACCAAGCGTCGGGTGTTGGGACCCATAACGCTACAGTTACCGTTGGTGTTGGTTGTGGTGTTGAATTTGGTGTACTTGTAGGTTGAGGTGTTGGACTCGGTGCACTACTTTCCGTAGGTGTTGCCGTTGGTTGAACAGTGCTCGTTGGTGTCGGATTAGGTTGAACAGTACTTGTTGGTACTGGTGTTGGAATTTCAGTGCTCGTTGGGTTTGGAGTTGGTGCCTCAGTACTCGTTGGTGCTGGTGTTGCCGTTGGTTGAACAGTACTTGTTGGTACTGGTGTAGGTTGATTAGTACTCGTAGGTACTGGTGTTGCCGTTGGTTCTGCGGTATTTGTTGGTACTGGTGTTGGTTGGTTAGTACTTGTGGGGTTTGGAGTGGGGGTTGGTGCCTCAGTACTCGTTGGGTTAGGTGTTGGTTGTAGTGTACTTGTTGGGTTAGGTGTTGATGTTGGACCCTCAGTACTCGTTGGGTTAGGAGTTGGTTCTACCGTAGGATTCGGGGTAGGTTGATTAGTACTCGTAGGTACTGGTGTTGCCGTTGGTTCTGCGGTATTTGTCGGTATAGGTGTTGGTATTTCAGTACTTGTTGGATTCGGGGTAGGTTGATTAGTACTTGTAGGTTCTGGTGTCGGTTGAACAGTACTTGTTGGTACTGGTGTTGGTTGGTTAGTACTTGTGGGGTTTGGAGTGGGGGTTGGTGTACATTGAACGATAAAAGGTTCATATCTTATAACAACACCATTCACGTCGGTTTCAATTATATATTCTGTGGAACCATCCACCCATAAAGGTCCTTGGGGAGTTCCGTAATATTGATTTGTAACCCAAAATTGATTACTATCTTGATTATTTTCATTTGTAAATTGAGTACCCAAACCTAACGTGTCACCATAATAAGTTTGAGTTTGGTAGTTGGTGGCAAGTGAGTTACACGTTGCATCCCCCAACTCATTTGTCGTCATTCCACTAAATGACAATGATCCCATACCAAGACTATAATTGTACGCTAACGTAATTGAACTTATAAGAGTGGTTGCCGTAGGTAATGGTGTCTCAGTACTTGTTGGTACTGGTGTTGATGTTGGTTGAACAGTACTTGTAGGTTCTGGTGTCGGTTGAACAGTACTTGTTGGTGCTGGTGTTGCCGTTGGTTGAACAGTACTTGTAGGTTCTGGTGTCGGTTGAACAGTACTTGTTGGGTTTGGAGTTAAGGTTGGTGGTATGGTGATCGTAGGATTAGGGGTAGGTTGATTAGTACTCGTTGGGTTAGGAGTTGGGGTTGGTGCTTCAGTACTTGTCGGTATAGGTGTTGGTATTTCAGTGCTCGTAGGGTTTGGAGTTGGGGTTGGTGCTTCAGTACTCGTTGGGTTAGGAGTTGGTTCTAAAGTAGGGATTGGTGTTGATGTACCTGTTGGGTTCGGGGTACTACTTAATGTTGGTAAAGGAGTCTCCGTAGAAGTTGCACTTGGTAATGGTGTGCTTGTCTCCGTTGGTGTTGGGGTTTCTGTATTTGTAGGTTCTGGTGTTGGTGATGATGTTGGTACCGGAGTATCAGAATATTCACATATTACAAAGTAATGTATTTCATTAGTAATTCCTGTGTATGTAAAAAGATCATTATTTAAAATAAAATTTTCATAATCATGTATAATATTACCCTCAGAGTCTAAAATATTAAAATGATTAGTAAATTCATCATAGTTGAACGATACTGTTAACCCTGAATAAATGTAATTAACATCATTAATTCTGTTATCAAACTCACAAAGTTTAATATTTTCTATTGTAGGATCGTCATTGGTTAAATCGTTTAATATGGGCGTGTCAAATACTATTGAATTAGTAAAATCCAACAATTTGGGGTCGTAGTCATTATCAAACCCCGCAATTTCATAGTCATAAGTCTCTGAACTATCGAGTTGTATGTCCACACTTATACCTAAATTCCTTAAAATATCTTGACTATTCATATTCTTATAAATATCTTTCAAAACATTTGATATTTATAATAAAAGTATATTCTATGAATAATTTTATAAAAGGGGTAATTGAAGAGAAATTTACTTCAAAAAAACAACAACGTTTCTTTTATGCAAAGGCGAACGACGAGAGTCTAAGTAAAAAAGAAAGAGACAAGTGGAAGAAAATGGCCGACGCAATGTCGGACGACACTAACTTTAAAAAAATACCTGAAGTTGCAGAAGATGAAGAGGGTGATGTTGAGGAAATTGTTAATGCTAAAGGAAATATTCAAAGAGGTGGTAAAGCAAGTGATGCAAATACAAAAGGTATAACATCAAGAAAAACCTCTAATCAAACAGCAAAGGGATATGCTGGTCAAATGGGAACACATGGTGTTCATGGAACTCACACATCGTTAAGGTATTGGGCAGAGTCAGATATGAGTAAGTCTCTTGGTTATGACGACACATTAGGTGATGACGATAATTTTAAGGAAGCATACGAACATTTTACGAAGGAGTTAAAACTTACCCACGAAGATGCGATGATACGACTTGAAAAAATGGGATATGATCAAAAATTACCTGAAGATAAGGTTAGATTAGTTGAAAACCCGAAGAAGTTCATGAGGGACTATATGGAAACCGTCTTAACAAAGAAAAATAGTGATGATGAAATTTTAACTAATGAAAAAAAAGACATTAACCCAATCATTAAGAGACAGTTAAGTTCTTTGAAAACGACACTCAGTAAACATAAACTTACAATTGACGACATAAAAGAATATCTAAGTTAGAATGAGTAACAGTAAACTACAAAATAGAATTTTTAAATTACCCGATAACGTATTCAATTACATTCACGGTGTGATAACGTCGTTGAAGGACAAATCTGTTGTGGGTGTTCAAAGAGCGAAAGGTTTAATTAAAACCAGAAATGTTAGTTACAGTCAGTTAAAATCAATTATATATGATTTAAAGAAACCCGAACTAAAAGATAGTATCCAATTTAAACTTATGGGTGGTGATCTAATGTTACAATGGGGAGAAACACATTTAAATGGTGAAAGAACTTTAATTAAGAATAATAAGAATTCTCAAAAGAGAGCAAATGAAATTGGTCAACTCAACGATATTAGACAAAATAGTTTTTTAAAGAAACACACAAAAAAGACAAGTAGTCGTGTTCCTACTAATATGTTGAAATCTAATTCTGATAAAACTTCTGTCTCTCCAATATCATCACTTGGTATCTTTGAAGAGGTAGAAAGAATAAAAGGTTTATTATAATGGCAAGTCAAATACAATCAATATCTGATAAATTTAGGGAAGACGCATTGGCGAGGAATGAATATAAAAGTCTTAAATCCTATAACACAACACATCCCAACGCACTATCTGATGGTGACGAATTGGGGAAAGGTGATAATAATGGAAAAATAGGTAGTAGTATTGATATCCAAAGTAGATTAGATGTTTTAGGTAGAAACACATATACCGAAGCGAATGGATATGGTACATCTCATGAAAACGCACTGTCTGATGGTGACGAATTAGGTCGAGGTGAAAACAACGGTAAAATCGGTACAAAATCAGACAACATCCAAAGACAAGAAAACGTTAAAAGAAACTCTTATAATGCTGATAATGGTTATAGTGTTGGTCATCCCAACGCATTATCGGATGGTGATGAATTAGGTAAGGGTGAGAATAGTGGTAAAATCGGTGGATTAAGTGATATTAACACCCGAACAGATAATACAGGTAGAAACACATATACTGAGGCGAATGGATACGGTACTTCTCATGAAAACGCATTATCTGATGGTGATGAACTGGGTAAAGGTGAAAACAACGGTAATGTTGGTAGTTTAACAGATATTAATACTCGAACAGACTTAACCAATAGAAACACATATAATGATTCAAACGGATATAGTTTGGTACATCAAAACGCATTGTCGGATGGTGATGAATTAGGTAAAGGTGAGAATATAGGAAATGTGGGTGGTTTAACGGATATCAACACCCGAACAGATAACACAGGAAGAAACGTTTATAACGAAAGTAATGGATATAATTCCACACATCAAAACGCATTGTCTGACGGTGATGAGTTAGGTAAAGGTGAAAATAACGGTAAAATAGGTAGTTTAACGGATATCAACGCTCGAGTTGACGGTGTTAACAGAAATTTCTTTTCTGAAACTAAAACATACCCCGATTTTTAATGAAATTATTTAAAGACATATACAAATTCTTACTTGGGGAACAAGTTGCAACAAACAAAGATGGTGTACCTAAGTACTTAAACAACTCATCATCAAGACCGGGTTCTATTGCCAATGCGGTTAAAAAAAGAAATCCTGTATCGTTTTTTTATAATGGACCAAGAAATACGGTTCAAGCGGGTAAAAGAGTAAAGGCGGAATTAGTTGCACTTGGTTTATCTAAAAAAGGGAATATGGTTGTAAGAGCATGGGTTGACCAACCATCAAAATCAAAAACAGGATTCCAAAAAGGTAATTGGAGAACCTTTATGGTTGGACGAATGAATCAAGTAGAAATATACGATGAAGAAACCTTTGACCAAAAAAGAGAAGGTTATAAAGAAGGTGATGATAAATCAATGTCTGTGACTTACGTTACTTCAGATTGGTCATCCACACCTGAACCACAAACTCAAGAACCCGTACAAAGAGAACCACAACCTCAGGAACCTGAAGTGGAACCAATACAAAGAGAACCACAAACTCAAGAACCTGATGTGGAACCAATACAAGGGGAACCTGAAGTGGAACCAACACAACAAAGAACATCTACGGATCTACCAGAACCAGAACCTAATAACACACCAAGTATTGAACCTCCAATTGTTGACGATAATGATGACGATGAGGATCAAGAAGATAATAATTACGATAATTTGAATGAAAGTATTAATAGAATTAAGGAATTACTTTATAATTCAAAATAATATACTTATATTCTATATAAAATAGAACACATGGCAGAACCAGCAAGAATTAACGAGAATGACTTAATGAGAAAATTGGTCAGTGCAAAAAAAGTAATGAATAAAGTTGATGGTAATAGTTTCACTACAGGTAATATTGATCCAAAGAGTTACTTATCATCACCTGAAGACCTCATGAAAGACACTACACCACAACAAACGAACTCATCTCAAACGAGCGCACCTCGTACAAATTCAACACCCGTTAACGCTGACAAAATCAGAAACTCTAAACTACCAAAGGCAATACAAGAAGCGATGATAAATAACCCAATACCACAAGCGGATGCGATTAGTTTAGATTCGACGTTAAACATGTCATTTCTCGATGGTGCAAAGAAACTAATGGAAAAAGAAGGTTTAACTAAATCAACCCAACTTGCACAACCACAACAACCAACAATTCAAAATCAAATTACCCCATCAACACAGAATGGTGATATTGCTTCAATCATAAGAGAAACAATCAAAGACACTTTAGAAGAAATTGTAGATAGAAAATTAGACCTACTTTTAAATGCATCTAAAACAGCGTCAATCAACGAGAATCTCGTACTAAAAGTCGGAGATTCCATCTTCAGAGGTAAAATCACAGGAGTAAATAAAACCAAGTAAAGGATTGATTTCCTAAGTTTTTTTCTTTATCTTTTGATATATAACTATTAATATATGTCAAAGATTAGGATATTAGCTATCCCCTCAGATAATCACGGGGTTGGTAAATTTAGAATGTTGGATCCATTTACGTACATTGGAGATAAGTTTTCATCAGACGTGCACGTGGATATTGTTTTCAACGTACCTAACGAGGACAATTACTTTTCAAACTACGACATTGTCGTATTGCACTCATTTATACATAAAACAAGTCACGAAGAAAACGTGAAAAGGATTAAGTGGTTAAAGTTAAACGGGATCAAAGTCATTGTAGATACTGATGATTTTTGGAAAACAGACCATAGGCACCCCAACCACGAAACTTTCAAGAAAAATGAATTAGCTCGTAAGAGATCTGAACTATTGAGACTTGCTGATTATATAACAACAACAACACCTGTTTATAGAGATACTATAAAAAAATTATTAGGTGTGGATAATGTTATGGTATTCCCCAACGCAGTTAACGAAGAAGAGAAACAATTCCAACCAAAACCACTTGAATCTGATATGGTTCGTTTTGGATGGTTAGGTGGTTCATCACACGAACATGATTTATCATTAATGGGTGATGGAATTTCGAGAGTTCATAGGGAATTTAAGGGTAAGGCACAATTTGTTCTATGTGGGTTTGATTTGAGAGGAACAATGAGAGAGTTAAATCGACACACTGGTGAGACTACTGAACGACCAATACGTCCTGACGAAACTGCATGGTCGAGATATGAGAGTTTATTTACAGGTAATGACACTTCGTTGTCACCCGAATATAACGCATACCTTAAAACCTACACTAAGGGATCTTTTGAAGGTGAATTAGACCAACCATATGTTAGAAGATGGACAATGGATATAAACAAGTACGCAAATAACTACAATTACTTTGATGTTTCACTTGCACCCCTTGTTAAATCAGACTTTAATGTTAATAAATCACAACTAAAGGTTATTGAGGCGGGATTTCATAAGAAAGCAATCATTGCATCCGAAGAAAATCCGTACCTTATAGACCTAATCTCGTCAATTGAGAAAGGTGGTGGAATTAACCCAAAAGGTAATTCTCTATTAGTGTCATCAAATAAAAATCACAAACAATGGCATCAACAGATGAAAAGGTTAATCAACAACCCTAACATGGTTACAGATTTAGGTGAAAAATTATACGAAACTGTGAAAGACAAATATTCCCTCTCCACCGTTTCTAAAAATAGAGTGGAATTTTTTAAATCAATTATTAATTAAAAACAGATAAATTATGCATTATTTAGCAACAGTAGGTTACGAAATGGAACAATTAGACCGTGAAGGTAACCCAAGAATTACAAAGGTTAAGTACGTCGTAGAAGCGGACTCAATAGAAGAAGCAACTATTGTATTAACAAAGTATCGTTCCGAAGATACAAGATCAAGTCAGAGTGTGTCAATTGCAAAGATGGCAATTGAATGTATTCTAACTTCAGAACTTACACCACAATACTATAAAGGATAAGTTATGATATCTAAAGAACAGATTGAAAAAAACAAATCGAAACTTATTGAGACTTCTGAAAAGTATGGTGTTTTAAGTACACCACTTTTAGAGTTTTTAGGTGAAGATTTATTCGTAGCACCCGCATCTACTTCGTTAGATATGTATGGTGCTTACCCAGGTGGTTTATTGGAACACATTTTTGTGGCATCCAAATACGCTGTTAAAGTCAACAGTATATTACCTGAGTCGTTACAACAAGACATTTCAAGTCTTCTTAAGTGTACCATTCTTTCACAAATTGGTAAGGTATTTTTATTCAAACCAAATGAGAGTGAGTGGCACAGAAATAAACTCGGTAAAATGTATGAGTTTTCTGATGATTTAGTATCGATGAAAGTCGGTGAAAGATCAGCATATTACTGTTCAAAATACGGAGTGTCTTTAAGTGAAGAGGAATATCAAACAATTGTAAACTCAGACAAAGGAGATGGTGATTTACAATCAAAATATCATTCCACACCATTAGCTCAAATTGTTAAACAAGGGTTTGAGTTGGCAATATTTGAACAAAAAAATGGATAAGAAGAGTTTAGAGGAATACCTCAAAAAATTAGAAGGGTTTGAAAAAACACTGAGTCATGATGAAGATAATGTAGACGACGCATACATTAATGAAATTGCGAAAGTACTATCTGACTTATCAATGGACTCATTATCACACGATGAAGAAATCGGTAAACAATTTAAAAATAGTGATTTTACAGTCCCAAATAATGACACTATTACGTTTAATCCCGAGGATGAATTCATGCACGCAACATTAAAGTGTAAGATTAAGTTAATACACCCCGATGCTGTTGTACCACAGTATAGTAAAACAGGTGATGCTGGTCTTGATTTACAAGCAACCACAGTAGATATTGATAAAGAAAAAAATCAAATTACATATGGTACAGGAGTGTCGTTAGAGATACCGATAGGTTTCGTAGGATTAGTTTATCCCCGTTCTTCAATACGTAAAACAAAATTATCCCTAACAAATTCTGTCGGGGTTATTGATAGTGGGTATAGAGGTGAAATAATGGCAACCTTTAACTATTCAAATTCTGAATCTGATGAAATATATTCAGTAGGTGATAGAATTTGTCAATTAATGATAGTACCCTACCCCAAGATTGATTTCATTTTAAGTGACGACCTATCAGAAACTGAAAGAGGTGATGGTGGTTTTGGGTCAACAGGAAAATAAAGAATAAGATTAATTAAAATTATTAATGACGAAAAGAAATACAACAGTTAAGAAATCACACAAAGATCGGATTAAAGAAATCTTTAAGAAACCCCGAGAAAAATTTCTTAATGACTCCCAAAAGGATTATTGGGATATTCTCGGTAATAACGAAATAACTCTTTGTTTTGGACCCGCAGGTGTAGGTAAATCGTATATCGCAATGAAAAGAGCGGTCGACTTACTATGGCAAGAAGATAACAAGTATGAAAAAATTCTTATCGTTAGACCAGCTGTTGAAGCTGAAGAAAAGTTAGGTTCGTTACCTGGTGGACTTGAAGAAAAACTTGATCCATATATTTTTCCATCGTATTACCTTTTAAATAAAATTATAGGTAAGGAACAACGAGAGAAATTGAAAGATGAGGGTTATATTGAGGTTGCAGCACTTGCATATATGAGAGGTTGGAACGTAGATAACACTATACTTGTTTTTGAGGAAGCACAAAACGCATCACCAGCACAAATTAAATTACTTCTGACTCGTATCGGGTATAATTCAAAATTCTTCCTTTCGGGGGATTTAGACCAATCTGATAAATTTAGAGATAAAACTAAGAGTGGTTTATACGACGCAAAAAAGAGATTAACAGATTTGAAAAATGTCGGTGTGTTCGAGTTCTCAAATAAAGATATCGTAAGGAATCCTATTATTGGTAAAATCCTGAAGAGGTACGAATAATAGACTTTACTTATAACATCAATATTATTATATTTAGTATATGGAAATTTACATTAGTATAGACGGAGTCTTACGTAACACAATTGCAAAGTTTGATTATCATTATAAAGATCATTATTTAGATTCTGATCCTGAGGATTTACCTGAGGATGAAAAGGGTTATAAATATGATATTATTGAACCTATAAGGAATAATCATTTAATGGAGAGTTATAAATTCCAATCTAAAGATGAATTTGAAAACTTTACGTTTATTGACTACGCGGTTGAAATATTTGGTCATGCAACTCCTTCATACGCTAAAACGTTCTTTGATTTAAATAATTTCATTTATACCAATAAAGAACATAACATAACAATCGTGGGATTGGATGAATTAGGTAAATCAAAAGCATCTACTTTGTTCTTTCTATCGAGAAACGGATTTATGGGAAATAACATAAAATTCACTATGTCATCTGAGATATCGAATTTATGGAAAAAGTGTGACGTATGGATAACAGATAACCATTCAGTGGTTGAACAATGTCCTAAGTCAAAAAAGGTTGTTAAGTTCAATACTGAGTACAATCAACACTTTACAAATTCCTTAGAAATACATAACTTAACAGAAATAGATAACAAATGGTTGAAATCTTCGGAGAATATTATTATATCGACTTGGACAAAGTTACTCAGACGAGTGAGTTAGAGGTTGAGACTGTCGAACCCAAAGAGGGGGAAGAGGATTCAATACCAAGATATGATCAAACAATAAATGTTTTTAAGTACGACATCGTAAAACAATGTATAGATACTTTATTAACTGAAGGTGGTGGAGGTGATGATATGATGGGTTTACTCGCATCGGATATATCAATACCATTTAAAATTGCATTTAACACCCTAATAAACTACGGAATTTTAGTAAAAAACGAAAATGAGTAATCAAATACAAGAAAATATTGAAAAATTAGAAAGTGCTTTCAATAGATTGGAAAATAACCAATACAAAATTTACTTTCTTACTTACGACACAAAGAATAATGCAAGAGCGGCGGTTAAGTACATTTACGATACTGTACTAACCTTGAGAGAGGAAGGTCTTGATGCACATATCTTAGTCGAAGACAAGGCTTACATTGGTGTTGAATCATGGATGGGAGATAAATATAAAGATCTACCGATCGTTACAATAAAGGAAGATCAAATTGAAATGGGTATTGACGATGTAATTGTTGTACCTGAATATTATTCCAATGTTTTAGAACAGTTGAAAGATGTAAAATGTACTAAAGTGATGTTAGTTCAACAGACTGAGTATATTTTTGAAACTTTACAGGTTGGTAGTAGATGGAGTGACTATGGTTTTGACAAAGTAATTACAACAACTAAATCATCTAAACAATATATACAGACAGTATTTCCAGAATCTATCATTTATATTAATCCACCAAAAATTAGTGACATATTTAAACCAACTGAATCGTTGACTAAACCATTCATTGCAATTAGTGCAAGGGATAGAGGACAACACCGAAGAGTTATTTCTGAATTTTATCTAAGATACCCACAATTAAGATGGGTTACATTTAAAGACATGGTTCAAATGTCTCACGAGGAATTTGCAAAACAACTACAAGAGTGTATTTGTTCTGTGTGGTTAGACGATGATTCAACCTTTGGGACTTTTCCACTTGAATCTATGAAATGTCAAGTACCTGTAATTGGTAAGATCCCAACCACCGAACCTGAATGGTTAAGTGAGAATGGTCTATGGACGTATGATTTAAACAAGATTGTTGAACTACTTGGAACCTATGTTTTGGCATGGTTAGAGGGTGTAACAATCAATGATGAGGTTAAGTCTAAAATGTCTGAAACATTAATCCCATATAGTGCGGATATAATCGATAGTAACGTAATTTCAATATTTAATTCATTGAAGAACTCAAGAATTAAAACAATCGAAAATGGGTTAACTAATTTAAAATCAAAAATAGAAGCATAATGAAGAATATTACAGTAATACTACCCGTACACAAATTAGACGATTTATATCACGAAATGTTATCTAAAGCAGTTGAGTCTGTTGAACAGTTTTTTGATGATGTTAAATTAGTGATTGTGGCACCTAAAGATGTGGTTGAAAACATCACGTCAAAAGGTTTGTCAGACAAATTAGATATAAACATAGTAACAAATAGTGGTGACACAGGATTCTGTTCTCAAGTAAACCTTGGGATTGAAAATTGTGACACCGAATGGTTTTCAATTTTAGAGATTGATGACGAATTAACTGGTAATTGGTTAAGACCGTTTTTACAATATAAAGAGGTACACTCAGATGTTGATGTGTTCCTACCAATTGTGAAGGATGTTGATACTGAAGGTAAGTTATTAAATTTAACAAATGAGTCCGTATGGGCTTATGGATTTACAGAAACACAAGGTGTGTTAGAGAATGAAGTTCTTTTGGATTATCAGAACTACCAAACGAGTGGTGGTTTTTATAAAACAGAAGTTATAAAAGAAAATGGACAGTTTAAGGATAATATTAAACTAACCTTCAGTTACGAGTTTCTTTTAAGATTAACACATAACGGAGTTAAGATTATGTCAATCCCACAGATAGGGTATAGACACGTCAACTTCAGAGAGGATTCACTATTTTGGTCATATAAAAATGATGAGAAAAGTAAGTTAGCATCCAACGAAGCAACATTTTGGTTGGATACAGCAAAAAAAGAATTCTTCTTTAAAAATAAACGAGATGTAGCTTACGTTGAAAATAACTAATGCCAAGAAAAAGAACCCAAAAAATGTATTTTGGGGAGGACCAAGAACAAGCGGTAGTACGATACTTAGAATCCGAAGACGATGATGAAAAAAATAAGATATTCAATGAATATTTAAGAGAACCTCTCAAAATAATGGTGGAAAGTATAATCCGCCGTTACAAACTTTATAGAAAAGATATGGAATTTGAAGAAATCCATACCGATACAATGTCATTTTTAATCACTAAGATTAATAAATTTGACACAACTAAAGACTATAAGGCATACTCCTATTTTGGAACCATCTGTAAGAACTACTTGATGGGTGCAATACAAAAGGACCATAAAGAACAAAACCGTTCGGTTTCTTATGAAGATATTTCTTCAAGATTAGAAGACCGTGCGGATTTATCTTATGTAATTGATGAGGACATTATTGATTATAAAAAAGTTGTTATTAAACTAACAACCGACCTTGAAGAGTTTGTTGAAAAAGAGGAACTTAACGACAACGAAAGAAAGTTAGGTTACGCCCTTATTGAGGTCTTCTCAAATTTCGAACAAGTGTTTCAGGTTGGAGAAGGTAATAAGTTTAATAAGAACTTAATTCTTTTAGCACTAAGAGAAATGACATCATTAAGTACTAAAGAGATAAGAGTTGCTATGAAAAAGTATAAAAAACTCTACGAAGTACTTAAGATCGGTTTCATAAATAATTAGAAACAACTATTTATTGGTATGAGAAGAAATAAAAATTTATTGTCTTTAGACACCGATTCCGCACTTGCATTGATGCAGGAAATTTACAATGATATTGTAGAACAAAAACAAACTGCAAGTTTAATAACTAAAAAGATGTTGAGTTTTATGAAAGAGGCTGAGGACATGAGTGTTCTTGGACCCGTTATTAAAGAGCAACAAAAGATTTTAAACGACTGTACTGAGAAGAAAATTTCTTTAGTAAAATTACAAAGTACACTGTTAAAACAATCAGGAGGATCGAATCCTGCGTCAGGTGGGGGTGGTAAATTAGACCTAACCGACGACGATAGAAAACTACTCGAAAAACTAATGAAAGAAGATGATGAACCAAGTGGTGAATCACAAAAATACGAGATGTAATGAGTGGTAAGATCAAAAAATTACGGAACCAGATAAAGTCCAAAATTGAGGTAATTAAAAAAATCAACGACACACCAGTAGATGGTGGTGAAGTTTATGATCTATACCTTGACGCTAAAGTTGATGATCTAAGTAAAAAATTCTCAGCTAAAAAAGATGCGTTACTTGGTAAGTTCTCAAAAAAGAAAAAAGATAACCAAGGGGATATTTTTAGTTCTGTAATTGATATTGCATCTACATTCTTAAATGATACAAATGCTAAAGTAGAATCTAACGATAAATTAGTATCAAAAAATAAATTAAAAAAATACGCATTAGAATCTGCTGGTATTACAGTAAAAGACTCTAAAAGAATCGTAAATGATGCAGTAAGAGAAGTGTTGTTTATTAATACAGAAACAAGTATTTGTGGTGTTGAAACAGAGTTCCCAAGTGACACAGTATCTATATCACCAAAAGAGTTTGATTTCTTAGAAGTCTTACAAGTTGATCCCTTAAGTGATTTGGGTACAATTATGTACGAACAACCATCACCTTCAACTGGTAAGGTTAAAATGAACCGAGATTTGTATGGTGCATTTTCATCACCATATACGTTTTCAGCCACAAATGGTAACGATCTGTTTGATCTAAATTGGAATACGGCATCTCAAGAATACGATGTGTCGGGACTTAAACAAGGTTTGTCAGCACTTAGGGTGGGTGAATTCACTAAAGATTATTATTCAAGTATAGAGGGTCCAAATATGGACGACATTATAAGGAACACAATGCTTTTAACATTAAAGGGTGGTGGTGATAATCCACCAATCGTAGACGAAGCTCTTGGTTTTCTAACTGAGTTGTGTGAAAAATTATTTGGATTGTGTGGGTCTCCCGAAGAATCAAACCTTATACAAACAACATCAAAAATGTTTAATGAGAACGATGCGGATGTGGAGTCTTATTTTGATTTTAATGATGTAGAAGGTATTGATGTTGATGATAGAGACGCTCGGTTAAGAAAAGTACTTAAGTTTGTGGATTGTGGCAATTTTGAAGTTCCCACATCAACTGAGAATTTTGAGGACTTTGTGTATTTATCAACGGAAACAAATAATCTAAGTGAGTTGTCGGATTCAATACTTGCAAATGCGGCGGCTAACGCAGCCTTAAATTCGGGTAGTGATGTTCCACCTATACAATTTCAACTCGAGTTAATTAGTGGTTTTATATTAAACCTACCTAAAGCAATTATAGGTAGTATTATATCCCCAAAATATATATTACCAATTGTTCTTGCATACAAGGCAGTTCAGAATGTAACTTTGGATGATGTTAAAGACCTAATGAAGAAGTTATCTAAATTATTCTTTAAAATAATAAAGGATGTATTTTGGAGGTTTATACAAGAATTTTGGAAGTTAATCAAACGAGATCTATTATTGTTTGTTGCTGAGATTGCGGCAAAAATATTAAGTAAAAAATATAAGAGATTAATTGCTATCTTACTTTCAATTATTTCCATTCTTAGAAAGATTTTAGCTAAGAATTTCGATAATTGTCTTGAGTTGTTCACTACCATAATACAAGCAATTACAAGTGCATTAAATCTTAGAGGTCCTTCAATTAATATTCCCGGTATAATTTTATCGTTTTCTGATATCTTACCAGGGTATAGTACTGATAGGGCATACATGAATGCTGCAGAAAAAATGTCCTCACTTGGTTTAAATACCGGTCCGATCTATGGTGAAGCAAATGAAATGATGTCATTGGTTAAATCAGTGATTGAAGGTAATTCTGACGAATTAGATAATAATTCATACTTAAAGGCAGCAAGTAAATTTACAGTAATACCGACACCTCTTGGTCCTGTACCATTACCGCCGGGTTACATAAGCGTATCAGGAAAACTATTCTAATGGATAAAGAAAAATTAGTAGAAATTGTATCGAGTCCCGATGTTAAATCTAATAAAGATTTAAATGAATGTTTGGAAATTTTAAATGATGAGTTTGAAAAAACTAAAACATTAATATTATCACTTACAAAACATTTAGATGCGGTGGAAGAAGCATACGATAAAATCAATAACGAATTAAACGAAAGATTTAAGACTGTATGAAGTTAGTTAATTTAGGTATTGTTACGGACAATATAGATCCAAAAGGTATTGGTCGTGTTAGGTATAAAGTATTAGGTAGTCAAACCTCACCATCACAAGGTGCCGCTGCGTTTGAAGAGTGGGAACCACTTGATCCTTTTTGTGCCTCACCATTCCTACCAAACAATCTAAATTTCATACCAACTGTAGGTCAAACAATTAAAATAGTACAATACGACCTTGAGAATGATTTAATGAACCAAGAATATATACCTGGTCCATTTACAACTATACACGATTGGAATTCACAGAGTAATTCAGGACAACTTGAAAACACATCATTTGGTGTTGCAGTAAAACAAACGGGTAATATCTTTAATGGGAATGGTACGTATGTAAAATCTAATGCTAAAAATTCGTTAGCTAAACATGAGGATTCCGCAATTTACGGTAAGTACGGTTCGGACGTTTTATTTACTGAGAACGGAGTTAGTTTAAGGGGTGGTAAACTACTATCAAAAGATTCTGCAAATGCAAGGGAAAGGTCTGACTTAATAACACACCCATTAAGAGGTAAAAAACAAGCAACCTTAAGTCTTAAAAAATTCTCTTCTAAACAAGAGTTTAAAGAAGAAAAAGAAATTGTAGTTAGTGTACCAACAAACAAACTTAACTACGTTATTGAATATGATCTTGATGATGTTACTAATCCAACTAAAGTTAGTTGGTACATATATCATGTTAGAGAAGTATTTGGTGATGCATTTGCAACTAATGTGTTTACATCATCACACACGCCAGATTTAACAAGTATTGAAAGTGTGACTTTAATAAATGAAGATAACACAACAACGACACCAACTTTTGTACAAACAGTTGATTCTAAGAAAGGAGCATATATCAAAATACGTAAGACACTTTGTGATCTTCACGATGATGGATTAAAGATTAAGGATATTAAGATAACCACAGATAGGTCAAAATACATCCATCCGTTTTATTTTCGTCCACGTCAATCATTGGTAAGTATAATTAACTCAACACCGTCTGTTAGTGATTTTTTAGATAATATTAAACCATCATGTAACACATCAGTGTCTGAAGGTTCTGGTTTGTTTTGGAGTATTTCCGAACCATCACCAAAACCAAAAAGTGAGGAAAGGAAAATAACCGTTTTAAAAACTATTAGTTCAAGTGCAGAACAATCATTTGGTACTCTTGTTTCTGATAAAATCTACCTACTATCGACAGACGCAAACGAGGTAGGAAGTAAAACAGTCCCTTTCGATAAGTTAGACACCTATGAATACACTCAAGAAGATCTTTTAACACGTATAGAACCTAACACATATGCAACAGTGCGTGGTGAAACTCTATTGGCGTTTTTAGATCAATTATATGTTGTTATGGCTGGTCACGCACACCAACCAACGAAACCAATGGTAAAAGAAGCGTACGGTGATTGGAAAAAATTAGAAGTTTTACGAAATACTTTGAAAAATGACATACTAAATAAGTCGATAAGAATAAACTAACAGATATTTATATAAGAAATACTTATAGAGATGTCATACTATCGTTCATATTTTGAGAAAAACAACACAGTAATTAAGAACAGTCAGACTAACACTGCAAAGAATCCAACAACTGAGATTTTTTATGGTTCAGGGTTTTCTAAGTTCATTTTTAAAGTTGATTTCACCTCCCTTACAGAAAGAGTTGTTGGTGGTGATTATGTTATTGATAATAACACAACACATAAACTACATCTTACAAATACCATTTTTGGTGACGAAACTTTCTTAGGTGCTAAAAGAGGTACTGGTAGAGAAAGAACAACGTCATTCTCATTAATTATTTTTAAACTAACAGAATCTTGGGATGAGGGTGTTGGTTTTGATTATGAAGACTCAGAGTATGATTATACCACAGGTAATGACACTTACGATAAACGACCATCAAACTGGTTTAATCGAACAACCGCCGATACGTGGTCACAAGAAGGAATATATTCAAATAATCCCACAATAATTGATACTATTACATTTGACAATGGTGATGAGAATCTCGTTGCCGATATAACCGAATATGTTAATGGTATTATTGTTAGTGGTGATACGGATTATGGTATTGGTATTGCGTTTGCTACTGAGTATGAAGATTTAACTCAAGAAGTTGATCAATCCGTTGCGTTCTTCAGTAAATACACACAGACATTCTTCGAACCTTATGTTGAGACTTATTTTGATGATAGGATTCTTGACGATAGAGATAACTTCATTGAAAAGACAAATCAAAATCTTTATTTATACGTAAATAAGGAAACCAATTTCTTTGACTTAGATAACGTACCAACAGTTGACATATTAGATTCTACAAAATCATCCATCTCAGGATTGACAGGTTTAACCGCTAAGAAAGTCAGAAAAGGAGTTTACGTTGTAACCTTCGGAATTGACGGATTAGTTTGTGATGGTAAAAGATTCTTCTACGATGTTTGGAAAGGGATCGGTGTTGAAAACAATGTATTTCCTGATATTACACAAAAGTTTGTACCTAAACCATATTCCTCTAAATTCAGTTTAGGTGAAAATCAAACAGAGGTGAATAAGTACGTTGTACAATATTCAGGTATTAAACAAAATGAAAAAATACAGTCGGGAGATGTAAGAAAGGTTAGTATAATATTTAGAACAATATCACAATCAACAAATATTCTTTTTGATGAAGTGTTCTACAAAATATACATAAAAGAAGGTCGTACAAATGTCAATGTATTTGATTGGACCTACGCTGACGTTACAAATGAAAATAGTTTTATGTTAAATACATCTGTCTTAATACCAAGAGAATATTACTTGGAAATAAGAGGTGTGAAACATAATGAAGAAATTACATACCCAAATGTAATAAAATTTGAAATTATCTCAGAAAAATAATACTTATTAATATGGACTTAAGACAAATCATTAAAAAAGAACTTAGTATTCTAAAAGAGAACAATCTAAAATCGGGAAATTACATGTTCTTCTCTAATCTACAACAGATTCACAGACAATGTGAAATTCTATTAAAGATGGATCAGTCAATGATTGATAATACATTATCAAATGGTCATGATTGGGCTGATGATCACGTTTCAGTTGCAAAAGAAAATATGGACCAAGTCCTTGACTTCTTTATGAACGACAAAGAAGGTGAGATTGCGGAAGATGAAAATCCATGTTGGGATACTCATAAAGTGGGTTCACCCAAAACAAAGATTTCTTACAACACAGGTAAGAGAGTAAATAATTGTGTGGAAAAGTAATGATAAACGAAGATAAAATAGTTGGTTTAGTTATCAATAACCTTTTGGTTAATAATATTCATTTAAATGCACCTAAATTAAAGTCTTTATCTGAATCAAATCAAATAAATTTAAGTGAGGGTCTTAAACACCACTTAGACAACAACATTCCGATCACAGAAAACATCTATAGGGTCTATTCTAACGAATTCTTTGGTATATACAATGAATCACGTCGTTTACATACTGAAGGTGTCTTAGAACTCACCGGTGTGGATTTAGATCTTATTGAAACTGATTTAGGTGAAACGGGGACATTTGAAGGTGAAGAGGTTTATTTAGACATCCCTTTTTTAGAAAATATAGAAGAATATCTTGTAGAAGCAAAACATAGAGGAAAAAATGTTAAGTTAAACAAACCTTTCAGAACTCCGAGTGGTCCTAAAAAATTCGCGGTATATGTGAAAACACCTAAAGGTACTATTAAGAAAGTAACGTTTGGTGACCCAAACATGAGAATAAGGAATAACGATAAAGCGGCAGCTAAATCTTTTAGGGCTCGACATAAGTGTAGTGAAAAGAAAGATCGTACAAAGGCGGGTTATTGGAGTTGTAATATTACAAGATATCGTAAGGCATTAGGAATAAAATCTTCAAATCCGTGGTAAATGAAGTTATATGATTTAGTAGAGGGTTATTACGACCCACCAGAATATCCTGACACACACGATGGTTTCGTTAATTCGGAATTAGATGATGTTACCGACTTATTTAATCTTGTGGGATATGATCCATATAGAGTTAGAAAAGGTCGAGAACCTGGATATGGTTGTGCAATTGTAGAACACAAAGAAACTAAAGAAAAATATGTTCTCCATGAAGACGATATTGAAGAAGATTACTTTGTGGATGACTTTGAAGAAAGAAGTGATCAAGATGAAGATGGTCATTATTCATATAGAGAATCACAAGACAATTCTCGTATAGAAGTTGAAAGTTATACCATGTATTCAACTATCTGTTATATGGAAAGTAGAATAGCAAATACATTCGAAGAATATACTGAGGGTGAGAAAATACTTAAATTAACACCAAAAGTATATGGTCAATTACAAAACGACGATGTCGATTTTTATAGATCAGTAATAAAAATTTTTACAAATAAATCATCTTAATGAAAGACAAATTCCCATTCCGTGAAATCGTGAGCTCTGACCACAGTGTTAGGGTATTCCCACAAACAACTAAAAAGACTGAATTAAAATGGCACTTCGATAATGAAGATAGGGAAATAACGTTTTTACACGATAGTGATTGGAAATTTCAAATGGATGATGAATTACCCATCGACATTCACGAAGGGTTAAAGGTTTTCATACCTGAAGGTGAATACCATCGTATTATTAAGGGTACTGACGATTTAAAAGTCAGAGTTAAGAAACTTAATAAAACTCGACTACTACCCCACACTCAGAAAGCATAAGTAAAGAACGTTTTTGTTGTTCTTCCCACTTTCCTTGATTTTTAGTAGTACACACTTCTTTACATACTATTTTTACAACCCCCGATTGTACTAATCCTCTTGCACAATCCATACAGGGTAATCCTGAGGTTAGATATGCGGTAGATTCTTTTAAAGATACACCAATACGTGCCGCGTTGTAGATTGCATTCCTCTCAGAGTGTTCAAACCAAAAGTATTTCTCAGGTCGTTCTTGTCTCTCATCTAATTCGTCATTTAAACCACGAGGAAATGAATTATAACCTGTACTGAGGATCTCTTTATCCTTTCCGACTATAACTGTACCAATTTTGGTATTAATGTCCTTAGACTTCTCCTTTACTTGTTCCGCGATATTAATAAAATAGTCTGTCCAATCCATAGTTAGAATATACAGAAAATAAAGCATAAAAAAAAGGGAAGACAATGTCTCCCCCTTTTAGTATTAATAAATCCGTAAAGATTATCTTAAAGTATCCAAACTGAAAGTTTGTAAACCTGCTACGTTGATTACACCAAAGTAACGGTTATTAACCATCTTCTTAGCATATCTCGTCATGATACCCTTTATCGGAGTAAAGTTGAACGGGTTATACATTGTAGGTGTTAATTGTAAAGGTACGTAAGGTGCGTAGATATATCCAGCATCTAATAACGATTTTCCTTTATGTCCTACTAAGATTTTCCCAGCTGGGAAATAAGGATCTCTAAACACTTGGTAACGTCCAGCTAAAGTACCAACTTTTTCAATACCCATATTGTATTGATCTTGTTCAGCACCAGCGTTAGATACGTGGAAGTACTCTAAATCATCGAATACTGCAGAAACTTCTGAAGAAACTACGATCCAGTTAGCACCACCTCTAAGTGTTGTTTTATGGATTTGAGCCGATAATTGGTTAATTTTAGTAATTAACGTTTGGTTCCAATCCTTTTGAGTATACCCTTGTAGTGTTGAGTTAGCGTTTCCACCATATTTCCACTCATTGTAATCCCATTTAAGGTTCCAAGCTGCTCCTTTTCTTAAGTCTCTTAAGATCTCTCTATCAACCTCAGCTGCAATTTGCTCAGATAACAATGCAGTTAACTCAGCCTCAGCGTCGATATTATGGAAAGCAGATACATCTTGTGCTAATTCTGGAGACCAGCTAGCTCTTAATTTTCTCTCCGTTACAGATACAGTAACTGACTCTAAATCGAAAGATACTTCTCCGATTTCGTCTTCGAATTCTAAAGATTCGTAAGTTCTGTATGATACAGTGAACTCAGTGTTTTGAACTCCATCAGCATCAGACGTATAAGGTACAAATCCTGTTGCTCCGTAAGTTTCTAAATCAACTTGAATGAAAATGATACCATTCTCATCACAAATGTCATTAAATAGACCTGTTGCTCCAGCTGATTTCTTACCGTAATCAACAATACCACTTCCGTATTTCTGAGTTACAATGTTGATTCCTTTTGATTTACCACCAAAAGAAACTTCTAAAGAAGCTAAAAACTCTTCAGTATCCATAACGTTTCCTGTTGGTCCCGCTAATTTACCAGCTCCAGCAGATGTGAAACCAGAAACAGCAATTACTACGTTAGATACAGTAGTAGCCGCTGGAATTACTTCAGCCGCAGTTGTTGCAACTCCGTCAGCGAATGTTACACCACCGATACATGTCGCATCACCAGCAACAACTTTACCTTTAGAGTAGTCAAATAGACCTTCATTAGCTCCGTCACCTTCTTCGTAGAATCTATCATAAAGATTTCTTCCTTGATCAGCTCCGTTAACAGTTTGTCCTGGTGATCTGAATGGTGCTCTGTGAGCTCCAGCTTCAAAACCAGCACCGTCATGTGCAAGACTCTGTCTGTCAGAGATGTTAGGTACAAAGTAGAACAATTTACCAATTGGTAAGTTCATAGCTTGTACAGAAACGATATCGTTAGCCAATAACTTAGAGAATACTCTACGAATAATTGGAAAAACAACTGTTTCGAATGAACCTGATGCATCTGATACAGCAGCTTCGTTTATTAAATAAGACGCTTGGTTTTCATATAACTGAGCGATGTTATCTTTTTGGTGACCTTCAAGACTTTCTAAAAATCCTAAGTCATCCCATTTTTTAATGGTATCTTCCTTGATAACTCTTAGGTGTTTTAACCCAATGTTACCAACCATACCTGATTCTAATAATGCTCCCATTTTAAAATTTGTTTTTAAGTTTAATTTATTATTTTATTTTTGACATTAATTCTTTCATTCTCGAGAATTGTGGACTTTCATATGCTTTTGACTCTGAAAGTACATCTTGAGATGAAGACGTTGTCGGATTATTTGAAGTGATCTTGTTTACCACTGATTCTGTTACGTTCTTAGACGACTCTAACTCACCCTTAATTGTTTTATAGGTTGATTTAGATTCTGTTAAAGTTCCAACAGTATCGAATCTCTTCAAAATATTTAATTTCTCATTACGAGTAGTTGAATGTTCAGTGAACAATCTTGTTGAGTATGCTAAATTAGCATTAAACACAGCGACCTCATTAAGTTTGTCTTTGAATAGAACTAACGCCTTTTTATATTCGCCGTTTTGTTTTCTCAAAGTCTTAACTTCTTCGTTGATGTCTGAACCAGCTTTGTATTTTGTCTTAGACTTAATACCCGCTCTGTTAGCACCACCTTTGTCTCCGTGTACGTTAGATTTTGTTCTTGCCGCTTCGTCAACTTCTCCTTCATGAGTGTCTTCCTCAGGAACCTCTAACTCAAATTCTTCCTCTTCAGAAAGGTCTTCGTCAGAAACTTCTTCTTCAGAAACTTCTTCTTCAGCAACTTCGTCATCACTTTCATCTAAGTCAATTTCATATACAACGTCGTCTTCTTCAGAATCATCTTCTTTGATTTCAGAATCATCACACCCTTCGGTACAATCTTCTTCTTCAGCAAGATCTTCATCAGCAACTTCGTCAGATACTTCATCTTCTAATTTGATAATGTATTCGTCGTCACCATCTTCAAGCTCAACGTTATCACCGTCTCTCTTAACTACTATTCCATCCTCAGGTTTCATTGATTTGAATACCTTAAGAACTTCTTCGTCAGATGCGTCGGTCATATCAAGAACGTCTTCTTCTTCATCTTCAGAATCAATTGCGTCAAACATATCATCCACTTCAGAATCATCCTCTGTGTCTAATGCGTCATCTTCAACTTCATCCTCTAAATCAGGATCTTCGTCGTCCGTTGGCTCGTTGTTTATCGAAGTTTCGTCATCGTTTTCCTCATCTTCACTGTCAAATTGTTCGGCAGCGACTTCAGGTATACCTTGTTCGTCTTCTTTATCAAGACTCAAACTTTCATTTGACTCTTCTTCTTCCATTGATTCTTTTAGCAATTCGTTTAGTTCTTCCTTCATGGTTGAAGCAAGTATACCTTTTGCGTTCGCTTTAACTGCCTCTTCAAGATCTTGTACTTGAAGCAATGCTTGTTCTAAAATGGATTTTTTACTCATTTGTTGTTTTTTTATTTATTAATAAATACTTGTTATTTAAGAAAAAATTACTTTTATGGTGTTCTGATCAATAATAAATTGAATTATTTATTTAAAAATGTATCCATCTTACCCATTAATCTCGACATTCTATCATCCACTATTGGTTTTTCCTCTATACTCTCGGCGTATTTTTCTCTATCTGAAGGATCGTTAAACACATAAGCACCAGGTGTTGATGGTGACGACACTAAGTCAAAACACACCAATTCGAAATCTTCCTGTACTATATTCTGTCCTCTTTCTGATTTTAATGACCCAACACCTCTTGAAGATATTCCCAATGTCACTCCATTCATAAGTAACATTGCGGCTTGGTCACCTTTAGTACTTACAATACCTGATTTTTTCCATCCAGGTGAAAGAAGTAGTTTAATTTTTCCCATAAGTATCTTACCGTCCCACCAAGTCTCGGTGATCGTGTGTGATACTCTATCTAAATCTATAAGTGAAGATGATGGGTGATTTAACTCATTTAATGCACTCCCTTTCTCGATAACGGTCTTATATTTATCCATTTCTCGTTTGAGAAGTTTCTCAGGATATATTCTACCGTTTTTATTTGGAGTGTCGTATTTTTGTAGAACAGCATAAAGAATAATGTCTTCTGAGAAGTCAACACCCTTCATTTCTGTTATTACTGTTTTATTTTCATCAGGAGACACAAAACCCGCATCGTATTCGATGAGGATTCCTGTACCTGTTTCTTTTGGACCTAATACTTTCATGTATGAATAGTTTTATTACTATAAATACATCGGTATCGAAGTTATTTTTTATTTTTGTGAAAATTATACAATAAATCGTTATTTAAACACTCGTCGATTATTCCAACCATAAGTGATTTCATATACAATTTAAGATCGTCGCTTTTAATTGATAAGTCTTTTAGAACATATAATGTACATTCTAAATTCATAAACGATCTCTTTTCTTTTTTTATACCTTTAGTTCTAATGTCTAAATCAACAATAGACTGTGGTCGGAATGAATCACTGTTCAATCCACTTATTAATCTTTTTATGTCATTTCTTGATGACCTAACTACTGCGTCGTAATCCGTACATTCCTCATCAGGTTCGATCCAAGAATTTAATTTTAAATATATAGTCTTTAAATCTTTGTGATTTATAGTTCCGTATCCAATCTTAACATCTTTGTAAGTACCTAAAGGAATAAATCTTCCTAATTTCATTTAACATGTTTATTCTTATTTATGGTGTTACTAAAATATACACATTTAAATTTGGAATAACAAATTTTTTTATTATATTTATGTATATATCAAAATATGCTAATAATAAAAGTAACGAACAACAACATCGATCAAGCGATCAAGAAATTACGTCGTAAAGTAAAGAATGTGAAACAATTAAATTCACTTAGGAATAAGAAACAACACATAAAACCTTCAGTTAGTAAAAGATTACAAAAACAAAAGGCGGTGTATATTCAAAAAATAAAAGATAAGGAGCAATAAAAAACCTCCACGATTGATTATGATATTTCAAAAGTGAAGGTTTACACCTCTAAGGTAGCAACCGTCAAGGAAATCTAATTTAAGTTCTCTAATAATTCTTCTAAACGATATAAGTTGTATTTCGTTTGTGTCATTTCGTTTATTTCCTTTTTTACCTCATCAGACTTAGATGTAAATCCATTGTCCGACTCAACTAAGGAATCTAAAGTACCGTTTATTGATTCTTTTAATTCACCAAATTTAGTATTTAAGTCCTCATTAGTTATTGAGAGTATACCTTTTAATTTAGTTTTATCTTCTTCACTTAATGTTTTATCAAAACTAATGTTGAAGTTGTTTGTCAATACAGAGTTTAGTAAACTTTCATTTACTCCCGTTTCTACTTTTAGAGTATCCGACACTTTACTTGTTGTTAAATGTTCAACCAAGAATTTTTTAGCAATAACCTTTTCAGAAATATTACCTAACTTATCTTCTGTTGAGAGTCTATCTAAAGACTCATACAACTTATTTGATTCAACGTTAGTATCAATTAATGATTCGTTCATTTGGTTAAGTACAGTACTTACCTCAGAATGTCTTTCTTTTAAAACTTTAGATAGTTCTTCCACATATAACTGTGCAGTTTCTTTATCGTCAAACGTTTTTGTTTCTAATTCCTCATAAAGGGAGTACATTTCTTTTAAAATGTCATTCTCCATTATTGGTTTGAAGTGTTCCTTCAGGTTAGTTTTAAATTCACCCTTACCATAAGAGTTAGATAGTTTGTTTAGAACTTTGTTTTTTATATGTCCAAATGTCGTCATAATTATTCTTTTAATATGTCATTGAGTTTATTCTCTACCTCATAAATATTGCGTTGAGCCTTATCGATATCAAAAAGATCATCAAAATCTTTTGTTTCATCACCTAACATACCCAATATTTTAGATTTCTTACTTTCCGTTAATGTAGATTTACTTTTTTTCTTGTCTTCACTTAATGGTGCATCATCCATTGGAGGTGCGTCTGCACCACCCATAGGAGGAGCTCCACCCATATCATCTCCACCACCATCCTCAGGTGTCATTGAAGCGTCCATTGCTTGTCTATCCTTTTCAGGGATACCGTACTTCTTATCTACCTCATCAAACACACCAGTTCTCTTGATAATGTTTTGTGTGATACCTAATTCAGCACCAAGTGCTCTTTCAAGTCTTTGTTGTTGTAAATCAAGTACAACGTCATTATCACTCATACCAAGAATATTCTTCTTACCCCATGTGTGTGACACTGGTTGGATACCAATCTGAGATTGATCAGAAGTAGCATCTTTATATAACGTAATCTTCTCTTTCCATTGTTCAATCCTTAATAAATCAGATTGTGCGGATGGATTAGTTAATGATAATGTAAAATTAGTAAGTTCATCTTCTAAACCTAAAAGATATAAATGTACTAATGCAATTTTATTTAACTCTTGAACAAGTGACTTCTGTATTCTATTAATCGTCCTTGCAAAACGTATGTCCATTAATGCTAATGTTTTACCATCACCAACAATTTCCTCAAACCCTAAGAACGCCTTTGGTATTCTTAGTGCTGCTAATAATTTCTTTTGAATGTACTCAATATCCGCAATCTCACCTAAGTTCTGTGCTCCTGGTAATGTTTCAATTGGATTTGTTTGAGATGGATCCCTTACAGGTATAAAATAATCTTGATCTACCGCCATTTGGTTGTATCTCATATCAACTTGTCCATTCGCAGGATCAACTACTTGATCTCTTTTGAATTTGTTTGCCACACGTTGTACATATGCTTCAATATCCTTATCGTCCATGTTACCTACGAACACTTTAAACACTCTTCTTTCGGGTGCTCTTGAAGTTCTATAGATTAACATCGCATCTTCTGCAAGAAGTAGTTGTTTCCATATACGTCTTACCTTATCCAACATTGATGTACCATATGGTAACTTTCTATCATCACCTAATAATCTGAAATGTGCAACTTCCCATGCTTGGAATTCCATATCCTTATTTTTCCATGCAAAACGTAATTCACGTGTTTTCATGTTTACAGGTGTCTCGGCTTTGTGTACGTGAGACGCAGCACCTTCATGTCTTTCAATTTCAATGTTAGGTAACTGTTGACATCCAACGATTCCTTTTGATGGGTCAATCTTTAGATATACGAAGTTGTCACCGTACTTGGCAACTCCTCTACACCACATCTGTAAGTTTGTGTTAATGTCGAGTACGTTTTTAAATAAGTCTTCTAAGATGTTACTTACTCTTTTTGATTCGGAGTATATTGTTAGAATTTCTCCTTTTTCTGAAAGGGTTGTTGACTCTTCAGAATAGATATCTAACGATGCAGATATCTCAGGTGTGAACTCCATTGATTCGTAATCATAATATGCGGCCAATCTATTTGGTTCGTAATAAACCGATTGGTTATATAGTGATTGGTCCATCTTGGCCCACTTGTCGGCAACGTATGTTGATTGTTTTGCTTGGAGTAACTCTCTTTCGTAGTCCTCTTTACTGTCTGTTTTTAACAGAGTATCTTTGTCGAAACGATATTGCGGTGGATTAGGGACATCATTTTGAAATCCGAACACCTTTGTTAACCTTTGATAAACTGTTAAGTTTTTGTTTGCCATATTAATAAATATTATACTTTATAATATAAGGAAAATATATTAGTAAATAAAGTTATCTTGATCTATATGTTGATTTACCAAATAACCAATTATGTTCCATGTACTGTTCCTTACTCGCATCTTTCTGTCCGATCGGGTATGGTGACGGGTCAGTACTCATAGAACCAATCGCGTCAAACGCAGTGCCATAGGAGTAAAACGACTTTTGAGTATCATAAGTCCTTTCACTAAATACCCACGAATCTAACATTGCTTTGTTTGCTGTGTCGTTACGTTTTAACTGTGTAAAACAAATATCTCCAACATACATCGCAATTGACATCGCCATAATAGCGTCATCATGTGCACCTTTCATGTGATCAGGTCTACCATTAACGTAAACAAATGTATTCAATTCATTTAATAGACGCGATGATTTTACTTTAAAACCATGTCTTAAGTTCTCTTCAAAACTTGCAACAATCTGAGTTCTCTTATTATTAAAACTGATACCAGGTATCTTCTCCTGCGCCTTTTTATTGTACTCCCACTTGTTTTGTGAGTTAACACCATCAATGTATTGGTCTTTGTAACCTAACTCCTGTAATTTACGAGATGTTGCAATACCCATACCACCTGTTATATCAGTTGCTACGAACGCATTATATAGTGTTCCCCATTTATAAACAATAGACGCTAAATCATCAGGTGGTATCATACCAACATATTCTAATACTTGTTCACCCTCATCAAAATCAATAATACATATTGAAGATGCATCAGCACTATCACCACGAGAAACGTCAACACCCATAATATAACGATGTCCCATTACAGGTTCTTTCCAAACCCACAATGTTCCTTGCATATATTTTTCAATTGGTTCGGTAATCATTGTTTTCCTAATCTTCTCTTGTATAGTATTTGATATAACACCATCACCCGAACCTAAGAAATCACATTCTAATTCCTGTGCAATTTTTCTCTTATCGTACTTAAATTTCTTTGCCATATTCTCAAACCAATGAGAATAGGGTTTGTAACCTAATTCATGTAATTCTTCGTATCGATCCCAACCTTCATTAAGTGTGATATCCTCATCAACATATTGCTCTCTATTTAACATGTAATGTATGATATCATCCACCTTTAACCATTTAAGGTCACCAGCATAACGAGGATCTTTAAACCACCTTAAATCGGTAATTTTAAAATCATTCATTTTTCTTAGTGCTTGGTCGTATACTCCATAATATATTGGATCATAACCGTTAGGTGTTGAAATAAGTATAACCTTACCACCCGTAGATAACGATGCCATACACGCACCCCAAAAATCTTCACCAGCATCAATATACGCGGCTTCATCAAATATCAACACGGTAGGTGTGTATCCACGAAGTGCATCCGCTGAGGTTGCAACCGCTTTAACTTCACATCCGTTATTCATTCTAAAACGACTCTCTGAGTTTTTATCAGGTGAAAATCCAACATTCATCCATTCGGGCCATTGATCTAAAAAACCACGAACCTTATTAGCCATCTCAATCGCAGTATCACGTTTGTTGGCAATAATTAGAATTCTCTCGGGGTTAGTTGGTTTTGCGGTTTGGATTCTTTTAGATAACCAAGCCGCGGTTACTGTAGATACACCCGCTTGTCTGTACTTACGTGTAATGTTTTCGTTATAATTATCGTAATCATGTATAAGTTCAATTTGATCGGGGAATAACTCTAATGGCACATATTTCTTTTGAGTATTGTCAAATGTCTGTAAATATGTTTTAAGAGCATAAGGAGTGTCCTTAATGATCTTAGCATATTCTTTTAACTGTATGAGTTTCTGTTTATCCATATCCAATAAATACAAAAAAAGTGGTCTATTGACCACTTTCTTATAATTTGTGTTATTTAATTATCGTCTTCAGGAGAAAATGTAATCCCTAATGACCCTAAGAATCCTCCGAGTCCATCATCATCATCATCGTCTCCATATTCTCTATTATATTGGTCCTCTTCATAATCTTCACTCTGTAAATCCTGAATAATCTGATCAACCATATTACTTATAATTTCTTTACCTAAGGTACTTCCTTTCAGTATTTCTCTTGAAACTTTAAAAAATTCATCATTATCTAAAGATGAGAATCTTGAGAATAAGTAATTTTGAATGTGTTTCAATTCCTCATCCATAATTTTTTCAGGATAAGACTCTCTAAATTTTTCCCAAATAACAGGACCTAATCTTAAATCCCATATCTCTGATGGTAATGTATCTGTCGAATTCATAACCATCTCAGCGGCACGAGGATCGTCAGGTAAACCTTTAGTTCCCATAACTTCCATAACACCTTTAATGAGTTCGTGAATTAATGCTGGAAAAAATACTGCAGTTGCTCTAACTGTTGGAGGATCTGTTTCAGTATCAACCTCTTCTTTACCCGCAAAACTTCCACCTTCCATACCTTGTTGTACAACACCATCAGGTAGTATCCAATACATAAGATCGTTTACTGACATTAATATACCATACTGAGTAAGGATGTTAGGGTTTTTTTCTTCTAATTCCGTTGCAACTAATTCAAACATGTAATGTCCTTTTTTGGATGATCCTTGAATTAATGCATTTATAAATCTTCTTTTAGCTGTCTCTTGATCAAACTGTTCAAATGCGTCGATAAAATCTTCCACATCATCTTCAGCTTCTTCAGCATCAACACCAAATTGTTGTTGTACTTCTTCTTCACTTGGTTCTTCACCTTGTTGCTGGAAACCTTCAGGTGAAATTTCACCCATACCAACTAACTTAGCATCAAATTGTAATGATCCTTCAGGTAGTGCCATTTCTTTCTTGACTAATTCTACCGCTAAATTCTCTAAATATTCTTTGTGTTCTGATTCGAACTGTAAAACACTATTTAACATTTGTTGCATAGTACCTACAAGAGACATGAATGTACCTTGATCGGTAACATTACCTTCGGTCCCCGTATATCGTTTTACCTTCTCCACAACGTCTTTAAATCTCTTAGACGCCAATAACTCTTCCCAATTAGATGGTAACCCATCAGGGGTATCTTGTGGAAACGCAGGGTTATCTTTATAAGGTGTGTCTTGTGTTGAAAGTTTATCCTCAAGACCTGGTTCTATTCTTTCAGGGTTGTCACCATAATCTACTGGCATTTCCTTAATGTTTTTAATTGTTTCTAAAAGTGATTTTTTACTAATCATTCCGCGGCTTGTTTTAATTCAATACCTAATGATGCAAAACTTAGCTGTTTTGGTAACACCGCTTTAGGTTTTGGTTTATGTTTTGGTTCAAACGGATTTTCTCTTTTTGGTTTACCTGGTTTTGTTGTTGGTTTCTCCCTTACAGGAGCATCCGTATCAGGTTCAGATGGTTGAGGTGATTGTTCATCAACTATATTACCATCTGAACTAAACATTCTTTTAGCGTCTCCTAATGCATCCGCACTATCAGATAATGAACCAATCATTTCATACATCTCTTTCTTTGTTGTTACTTCAGGGTGGTAGTTAGATTTAACTAAACCTTCAACCCATTCGTTCACTTCGTTAGTTTCGCAACGACATGGTTCTTTTTCACACACTTCACATAATTCACCAACAGAATCTTCTTCGTAAGTAACAAATGCTTGTCCACCTTTTTTGGCTTGATCTATTGATGCTTTATCGTCTTTAGGTATGTTAAGTGTTTCTTCCGATAAAACTCTCTCAGATAGGTCTTTTAGTTGTTTATCTGTTAGGTTTGAAAGTAATTTCTCACTTAAACCTTCATTCATAAGTTTTTTTACTAATTCTGGTCTTTTCATATCCCCATTTTAAATTTTAAATCTTCTTTTATAAGTTTGTATCCACGTCCATCTAATTTTTCGGTTACCTTTTCATATTTCTCACCAAAAGAAAAAGTGAGACGTTCAAACTCACTCTCATAATCAAACTTTTCCCACCCTAAGGCCACAACACCATCTACAGAATCTATAATACCGAAGTAATCGGATTTTTGTATAAGGTCGAGGTTAATGTCGGTGTTCTTCAACACTCCAACAGAATCCACATATTCTAAATCGGGTGAAAGTGATTCGGGGTATGTTGATGCCGGTACATGGTACCATTCCTCTATATCAAATTCTGTTTGACTACTGAAAATGAATTCATATTGTTTCTGACCTTTATAATCAGCTCCAATTTCATTGATATAGATTAATCTCATATCTACTTAAAGTATTTACTCAAAGTTGCATCAACATGTTTGTTAATTTCACCTTTAAGTTCATCCAAATCAAGTTCAACGTCCTCATCTACATCAGAAACAGTTTCTGCCATTCCAAGATCATTAAATTGACTAATGTCTATGTCACCACCTTCTTCAATCTCATCTTCATCAACAATTGTGTCGGTATCGATAAAACTTTCAAGTTTATCCATAATTTCATCAAGTTCAGTATCTTCATCTGAAGGAATTTCTTCATCTTCAAATTCATCATCTGACTCACCATCAATTGGTTCACCATCTTCGTCAAAATTATCAACAAAGTCTTCATCATCTTTTGATTCAAACTTTTCAGCAATATCTTCTCTATCATCTTCGTCCAATGCTTCTAAATCGACAGCAGAAAGAACCATATTAATAACATACTTGATGTCATCACTTTCCATGTTGTCTTTAACATCTCTTAATGCTTGACCTAATTTTCCTGAGAACTTTTGAACCTCTCCCATGTAATCAGATTTCTTACCATCTTCTCCCTCATCTTCTAAATCGTCAGTTGGTAAGTCTTCAATTGGTTCGTCACCATCTACTGAGTCCATTTCAGGTCCTTCAACAGGTGCATCATCAATTGGTGCGTCCATCTCTGGTTCTGCAGCAACTGGTTCAGCGGGAATATCTTCAACAGGTGCTGATGATTCACCACCTTTAGATTTTAATACGTATTTTTTTGCTTCATTAAGTGTTTCTTGACCACTTATAAGCTCTAATCGTTTTAATGCTGTTGAATAAGACGAAAACCTATTTTTATCTTTCATGAACATACCACCGATATAATCAAGGGATGATTCGTTAATACCTTTTTGTACATAGTACGAAGATCCTTCTTTAACAATACCATACATACCGTTGGTAGACTCCATAAGGAATTCCACTTTTTTGTGTGATTTGTTTTCGTTAATTGTGGACTTAGGGGTTCTACCATAGTTGGCAATTTCCATAATCCTTTTTAATTTTTCATCTACAGGTAATTTTTCACTACCCAATGGTCTAAGTTTTGACATATTAATATATTTGATTTTAACTTATTCTTTTATTATAAATACAACAATAACAGGAAAAATATTTAGTTTTCTATTGTTCTATGGATAATTTCTTATCGGTGAGTTTAGTTTGGATTCCCAACAACTCCCCTATATAACCATTTCTCCTTAAAAGTTTGAAGGCCAAATTCTCATATGAGTATTCACCACCTTTGTCCAAACCACACTGTCTAAATGATTTTAATTTCTTTTTAACCTTAGATATATCTTCAGAAACATCATCTCCTTTCTCAAAAGATGATTTAATACCATCGATTAAATCCTCAAATACCTCCGACTTTTTAATAATCAATTCTTTATCAATTGATTGGATTGTACGTTCAGGGGTAACCACCCATTCATCATTTAAGACAGAATAGATACCCGACGCTAAATGTTTTTCATTAACATCCTGTACATATATCTCACAGTCGAACCCTTTTATTAATATCTTATGTTGTTTATTCCACAAACTTCTCTTACTATCAAAGAATTTCTTTAATAAGTCGAGGTTGTACTCTGTTTCGTTATAATCAATTAGAATGTGTAAATCAACGTCTGAGTACTTGGACCAATTGTAGTTAGCCAACGAACCTGTTAATATAATGTCATGTACAAAGAAGTCAATGTCAATAAAATTCATGAATTCTTCAGTAACGACCATTAATCTTTTTTTGATTTCATCAAGCATAAAAAATTCACCATCCTTTTCTCCGAATATGTCGGTGGACAGTGCATCTCTTATTTCAAATGATTTAACAATATCTTGATTGTTACCAATCTCTTCGATTAACTCATCAACTAATTGAATGTTTTTCATTATAATTTCTTAAACTCATAAGTCTTTGCAATACTAAGATTGAAAAACCTACCCTGTGATTCTGCGAGTCTTAATTTGGTAAACGCTTCCCACGGGACTTTATAATACTCATAACTTCCACCACTTTTAAACGTGACGACTAATGTTCCACCTTCCGTATTGTAAGATGCAGACTTTAAATTAGATGAATCGATTTCAATTAAAATCTCTTTACCATTGATTTTTTCTGATAGTATTGCCATAATTTTTGTATTTTAATTTAATATAACAATTTATCACGATTTAATCAAGTCAGTCTGATGTATATTATAAATATCTAAGAAATGATAAACCCCCTTACGGGGGCTATCTTAATTAACTGAAATTGTTCTTTGTGACTTTTTCTTCTTGGTTTTTGGTAGTAACACCCGTAAAACACCATCCTCAACCTTAGCAGTTATCTTCTTATCGTCTACATTTTCGGGTAAATCAAATACCCTACCAAATGAATTAACGTACTTTGAGGTCTCTTCCGTCTTTTCATGTGAAATTTTTAGTTGGTTTTCCTCCACAACTATTGATATGTCTGATTTACTCAAACCAGGTACAATAAATTCAACTATATGTTGATTGTCATCATAAGTTTGATTCCACATAACCTGACCATGTGTTTCATTTTCTTCAGCAATGTCGAAGAAGTTATCTACCATTTTAAAAAATGGGTCATTTTTAAATACTAACATAATTTTACGTTTTTTTTTATTTATTATCAATTCTCTTATTACAATATGAGTACCATTTCGTGATATATGACTTTTTGTCTGTATATTATAAAAAATCATGACTAAATGTCTTTTTAAAATAGATTTGACTTTTTGTATGATTTTCGTTATGTTTATATAAAACCTTAAAATATATGTCTGTAGAATTTTTTGAAGAGGGAGCACCTCAACAACAACGTAAAGGAAAGAAAGGGAGTTCAACCCCAATTTTAGATAATTTTTCAAGAGATTTAATTAAACTTGCCGAACAAGGTTTAATTGACCCTATAATCGGTCGTGATAAAGAAGTTAAACGTATTGCTCAAATTCTCTCAAGGAAAAAGAAGAATAATACGATTATTGTTGGAGATGCGGGGGTTGGTAAATCCGCGTTAGTTGAAAAACTTGCAATTATGATTAATGATGGTTCGTGTCCAACTAATCTTTTAGATAAACGTATAATGTCCCTCGATTTAACATCATTAGTTGCGGGAACAAAATACCGAGGTCAGTTTGAGGAAAGAATTAAGGCAATATTAAATGAATTACAAGATGCACCAAATGTAATTGTATTCATAGATGAAATTCATACAATGGTCGGTGCGGGAAATGCATCAGGATCAATGGACGCCGCAAATATTCTTAAACCTGCATTAGCGAGGGGAGAAATACAATGTATCGGAGCAACCACATTTGATGAATATAAGAAGAATATTGAAAAAGATAGTGCGTTGGTTAGACGATTCCAAAAGATCATCCTAACAGAACCAACTATAGATGAAACAATAGATATTCTTAAAAACCTAAAAGATTCTTATGAGGATTATCACATGGTCGAATACCAAGACAATGTCATTGAAACAATCGTTAGTTTATCTAAAAGATATATTACCGATAAACAGTTCCCTGACAAGGCAATAGATATTCTTGATGAATTAGGTTCCGAAAAGAAAATTAATGTGAAAATTCCCGATATTATTGAAAAACTGAGAAACCAATCAGATCTAATTAAGTTGGATAAACAAGAAATGGTTAGGAATCAAGATTATGAGAAAGCGGCAGAACTAAGAGATAATGAGAAAAAGGTCATTAAGAAATTAGAGTTAGAAAAGAAAAAGTGGAGTGTTGAACAAAAGTTAAATAAGAAACCCGTTATTATTGATGATGTATATAATATCATAACCGAGATGACGGGTGTCCCAATCACTAAACTTGACACAAAAGAGACTAAGAACCTTCTATCATTAGAAAAGACAATATCTAAGAATGTTATAGGTCAGGATAATGCGGTTGAGATCATCTCCAAATCAATTAGACGGAACCGTGTTGGTGTTAGAGGTTCTAACAAACCAATTGGGTCATTTATGTTTTTAGGATCAACAGGTGTTGGTAAAACACACTTAGCAAAAACATTAGCTAAAACCTTATTTGGTGATCCTGATAAAATTGTTAGGGTGGATATGAGTGAGTTTATGGAGAAACACAACGTTTCTAAACTTATTGGGTCCCCTCCTGGTTATGTTGGATTTGATGAAGGTGGACAACTTACTGAGAAGATTAAGAACAACCCATTTTCTGTTGTCTTATTTGATGAGATAGAAAAAGGTCATAAGGATGTCTTCAACCTATTACTACAGATATTAGATGAAGGTCACCTAACGGATTCGTTTGGTAGAAAAATTAATTTCACGAACACACTAATAATCATGACATCTAATATAGGTGCTAAGAAAGTTTCTGAATTTGGTGGTGGAATTGGATTTAGTGATGATAGTAATAACGAAAAGATTAAAGATTCGATTATTAGAAAGTCATTAAAGAATCAATTTACCCCTGAATTCCTAAATAGAATTGATGATGTAATTGTTTTTGACAAATTAGATGATAAATCACTAAAGAAAATTGTTCAGATTGAATTAAATATTTTAAGTGAAAGACTTACGGAGAGTAACTATGAAATTACTTTTCATAAAACAGTCGTTGATGAGATAATAAAACGTAATTCTGAGGAAGAGTATGGTGCAAGACCTATAAAGCGAATTATTCAGAATCTGTGTGAAGATTTCATTAGTGATAATATCTTAACGGGTGATATCACGAAAGAGATGGGTATTATATTAAAAATAAAAGAGGGTAATTTAGAAATTCTAAAAAATACCCCCCTTATTTAGTTAAAAACTTGACTTTTTCGGTTTTTATATATATTTATACATTCAAGGTTATCTTTGCCGATACACCTTTTCGTTTTTCACGTTAATATCGGTGGTGTTGAAACCACTGTAGACCAAAAACCCCAGCAACCTTGTTGGGGTTTTATTTTTTTATATCCCTTTCTCAATGGCCTTTTTAATTGCGGATGAAAACGATGTTTCACTAAAAGGTATGTCATTGTTTTGTAAATCTATAAATGTGGACTTCACCGTTGATTTAGACTTCCCTTCTACTTCAGTTACTTTTCCATCCATATAGATTAATAAAGTAACTATTGTTTTTTTACTCACTTTTGTCCACGGACCAATTTGAATTCCTGTTTGTGGGGACTCTATTGATTGAACAACAACATTAACAGGTTTACCATTCATACATAAATCGTATTTATCTGAGATAATGTCCTCCATCATTTGTTTGATACCAAACGTAATCCTTCTTTTACTTATTTCCTCCATTTCAATTTCGGTGGTTACCGATTTAATTGAATAACAGTCAACCTGCGAAAATAGGAGAGTTGGGAATAATAAAAATATTAATAGATTTTTCATAATTAGAATCTGATTTTACCACCAGTCAGTATTTGATAGTTTAATGCGTTTCCGCCCGATTGCCAAACACCAGTAAAACTAATGTTATATTTAAATGTTTTTGTAATTTGAATATCCCAAGAACTAAATGGTACAATCAATAGACCTGGATCCCACCATTGACCTTCATAGTATTGTGTGAATGGAGAGTAGACTCCTAATATTAGTGCAGATGTTGTAATCCTTGGACTTACTCTAAAGTTTCTATGGACACCACTAACCGCAGATAGATTTTGTAGTTCTCGTTTACCTAACTTACCTATTGTAAAGTTAGTACCAATCATTCCTGTAAATTTCTTCTTACCGAACTTAAATGATTCTAAAACAGTGGTTGTGTTTAAATGATTTTGATTAAAATTAGTTAATGTAGTATTTGCACCTACTAAGTTAAATGTTCTATTTGGGTTAATCCATGATTTATAAAACGTCAAACTAAAATCGTTAGTTACAGTTGTATATGTAAATAATGCACCTTGAACCCTATTCTTTTTTGTGTTCGCACTTGTAATAGAACCTACTACCTTTACTTGACGACCATTTGAGTTATCTTGATTATCAATAACCACAATATCACCTGATGCGATTAATGAACCTCTGTTTTTATTATCTGATTCTCCACCATCAACCGCATTTGAAATAGAATTAGCTAAAGACATACCCAATCCACCTTCTTTTGATTCATCCTCTGTTTTTGTTGTAGTACCTTCTGTTGATGTACCACTTTCGTTAGTACTACCTTGACTACTGTTTTCGTTAGTACCACTTTGACTACCGTTGGTTTCATTTGAACTCTCCCCGTTGGACTGTTCGGAACTACTACTATCTTCACTCCCATTTTCGTTATCGGAACTATTATTGGGGTTATCGGATTTAGTTTCCTTTTTCTTCTTCTTCTTCTTTTTACTTTTAGATGCGTTATCGATGGCTTCCGCCACGGGAACTCCTGATGAGGAGAGTGCCTGTGGTAACATATCACCACCTAAAACACTCATTATATTTGTGATTACCGTAATAGTATTTTGAACTATTATTGCATTTGTATTATTTGTAATGATTTGAGTAACACTTTGACATGGATTTGAAGAGTTAGACTGAGTAACCAAACTCATCCATGAATCAAAAGTACCGTTAGTGAAGTCTGGTTGTGTAAATGTCTGAACATTACCAAAATAATTCAAAACGATCTCATCACTTGAACCCATTTGAATTGTCTGTTGATTTAAAGTACAAGGATCTGTAAACGTATAAGACCACTGACCATAACTGACCAATGGTAATAAAAATAAAAGTACACTTACTATTTTATTCTTCAAATATCCCACGTTTAATCATTCTTTTTACAATACGGGCCGTTCCAGATTCTAACGCCTTTTTAGTTGCAATACCGATTGTTGATTCGTTAAACTTAACATTATTCACAGAACCAATTTTAGTTCTTTTAATTGTTATTGCTTCACCACTTCCACTCCCAGTAAAAATAACACCAGTCTCAGCATTAACAAATCTTACTTGCATTCCAATAATGGTTTTTAGTACGGTTTTCACCCCGTCAATTGTGACTTCCTCTTCTTCAGATACCGAATAATCGTATATTTCGACGTAAACAAAATATTCTGCTAATACAACATTACCAACAACCTTAATATCATTTGATGATATACCTTTTGTCGATGCCTTATGTTGTTTAACCATCCTCTGTTTAATGTCTTCTTTATCCTCTGTAAATAAAAATCTATCGGTCCATTCTAAATAAGATAATGTAATATTACTCACACCCAATCCTACTCTATTCTCCCTTAGTTCAGGATAAAATTCATATAGTTCTGGTGTGAATCCAATGTTTAATACTTGAATAGGTAATTGATAGTCCAACATATAATCTGATACCTCATCGATATCGGCATCTTGTTCAAACTTACCTTTATAGTTTTCTGTCTCCGTTTTACCTAATTGAGCATTAGCGGTAAAACTTAGCAACATCGATATAATTAATAAAACTCTTACCATGTTATTTCTCCCTCTTCTTTTTTAGGTTTAACTGGTTCTATTTTTATAGTCTTAGATATCACTATTGTATCTTTAGTTGATGGTGGGATACTAATTGTTTGTTCTATCATTGGTGGCTGTTGAACTTCTTCTTTAGGTTCAAATATAGACTGCATATTAGCTATTAATAATCCAAATCCTGCTGTTATTACTAATCCAATTCCTGTTACTATTTGGTTTTTAATTTCCGAAAAAAATCCTTTATTCTTACTCATTGTTTTATTGTTTTAAATGTTTTGACAAATTGTCCATTGGTAATATGTAATAAATAAACACCTTGTGGTAATGAGGATAAATCCATTTGAAATTGTACCCATCCAGCAAAGAACTTCTTTCTTTGTTTTAGAAATTCTGATCCACCATAATTCAATACTCTAATCATATAATATCCATTATCTGGTACTGTTAGGTCAAATGTAATTGGACCTTTTGTTGGTACAGGATAAACAATCCCATAAATACCGTCAGTTGGTGAGGTATTAAAAGGCATCGATCGTTTATTTACATACCCATCGGTATTTTCAACCTCAACATCCCACCCTAATTCTGTACCGGCAGTTTTTCTACCTATCGTAATTGGAATTGTATCCCAATCTTGATTAGTAACCCTAAACCTCACCGTAAATAATTCTGTCGTATTACTTATAGTAAAATTACCAAAGGAAGCGTCGTAACCTCCCCATCTAACGGTTTCACCTTCCCAATCCATGGTATATGTTAACCACTCTTGTGCTTTAGGTGTTATGGTGATTGACACAAACTCTAAATAGTTTGGGTCGTAGTTCAATGCAAATTCAAGACTACCAACAATCTCACCCGCAGTTTCAATTTCTACAGGTAGGTTAATATAATCACTTACGGGTACATCGATCTCAGGTACGTTAAATACGACCTGAGACTGTACACTTGTTGTGAATACTAATACTAAAGTTAGTAGTAATATTCTCATATTAATTTAAACCCGTTCCGTTGGCGTCTCCTAATATTAACATATAGAAGTTACCCGTAGTTGTGCTATTAATTAATGGAGATAAAAATTCCGTTAGACCTGGAATAGAACTTGATTGGTCTGAACTTGAACCATTAATAGTATTATATTGTGCTTCAGTAAAGAATAAAACATCTGGGTTAGACGGGTAAGTTGAGTTACCTTGTGCTAACCTTGCGAATACCATATACGAATCTGATGCTGTTACACCATTTGTTTGATTTGGATTACCCGTATAAAATTGTATACCTGACGTTGTTTGTACTCCCGCAGCAATTTGTGCGATCATATTAGCATCTGCAGTTGATAGTGCTGCACTTGCATCTAATCCACTTGCAATCTTAAGTCTGATCTGCCAATAATCTTGGTCTAAATTTTCTGAGAATGTTGCCTTCCCATCTGATCCAGTAGTTTTTGTATCGACATCTGTCCAAGAAGAACCATCCGATGATTTTTGTAAAATTACAGGAATAGATTCAGCTGGATTTGTTCCACTATTTAAGATAGTTGCAACATAATCAAATGCAGGTTCTATAAAGTTACCACCATTATCTGAGGTACCTAATATACCATCAGTTCCATCGGTCTTTACATAATAAGCGGTAAGATCAGTAGTGAAATCTACATCATTTACTGATGCGTTTGTATAACTATTTAAAAAAGGGATATCTACTGTGAACATATTACCAGCAGTCATATTGAAGGTGGTGGTTGCTCCGTCATAAACCCATACTACTTTTACAACCCCGTTTGTTGAATCAACATCATAGGATAAATATCCAATAGGTCCTGATGTGTTGTTATACGTTAAAGTTGGTTCATCAAATACATCTTTATCATAGTTGAAAGAGAATTGAATACCTTTAACATCATTACCCGACGTATTATCGTAATAAATGTCAAATGTTGTGTTTGAACTTGATGATGTAGATTCTAAATTATAAGTTGAATCAAAGATAATGTAAGGTTTAGTTGCATCAGGTGAAGTCGTCTGCCCGAAGACAGTCATCGTACCAATTAGCAAAGATAGTGTTAGAAAAATGTTTTTAAGTTTCATCGTTTTTTTTTATTTTTTTAATTTTTATGTCCTACTCTTAATAAATAGAATGTTGTCTGATTTCCATTGGCTAAATCAAATAGAGACCATGATCCGTAACCAACGTATATTGTTTTATCGTCTGAATCCGCAGCAACTGCCGGCCAAATGGTCGGGTTTTGCCAGGAATTTGTGTTCCATATTTCTTGTCCTCCACCAATAAAACTGGTTATGTTACCCAACCTTCTTTGGTGCATTAGATAAATGTCAGATACAGAGAACGAACCTGTATTATTCACATCCATTCTCCAATAATCCTTTGAACTGAATGTGTCAGATAATAACCTATCTTGAAACCAATTAATGTCTGAGGTTGTGAGTGTTCCTAATGATGGATTAATATCTATTGTAAAATCGTAATCGTTGTAGTTTAATGTGGTATTAAAAGAATAATACCCATTTGAATCTGTTGTTGTTGTTGCTTGAGTTGTATATGAAAAACCAACTTGATTTTTATTCTGTGTCTTTAGATAAACTGTTTGTCCTGCAATACCTTGTTCTTCTGCACCTTTAATATAACCACTTGCCGTGATAGGTACTGCGTTAGGATCTGTAGAAGTCCATTCTGCAAATGGATGATTAGGACTAAGTTGGTTGTATGTATTACTACTTGGTATTTTATATTGAAAATTTGCAGCACCTATACCACCAAAATTTTGAATTCTATATTCAAACTCATACCATGTATTTTTATCTAAAGTTGCCGTACCATAAGCCCATGTATTCCAACCATAATATTTAGTAACTATATCATTAGTTTTACCAATACCTTTAATCATAAACTCATGTGAGTCATCGGTGAATGTTCTGAACCCGTATGTACCTGTTTTGTTAGGTTTAAACCAACCTGTATAGATAATTGCATATCTGTCAGCACCGGCTCCACCCCATCTTGGTGGATTCCATAGTTGTTGAGGAGTATGATTACCACCTCTTGGTCCTTCGTAACTTGTTATATCTACAGTTGTATCTAAATAAAGTGTAGTACCGGCATCGGCAAGATTAACCATTGCATCAAATTCTGTATGGTTGTTAGCATTTTGTGAATAGTACTGACCTGATTGGCTCCCACCATAGTGAGTCTTAAGTGAACGTAAGTTTACTGTAGTTGTGGATTGTCCATATGCGTTGGTGCACAGAATAGAGAATACGATAAATCTTATTAAATTTTTCATACACCAACCTATATAGTTTACTTAGAGACTTAATAACATATCAATAAGTTCCTGTTGTGGAAACATATCGTATTTATCTTTACGTGTATTAGTATGTGTCCATAGTCCTTTGACTCTTCCGTAATAAGCATCATCTTGAAATTCAAATGCTGATACACCTATCTTACGAATAAGATCAGGTAAACCTTTACGTACATCAATACTGTCTCTTTCTGATACCCAAAGAATCCATTTATGTAGTGACTCAATTTGTTTGTCAGAATATCTATGCCAATCCTTATAACCTTTAAATGGTTGTGACAACGTAACTATTTGATCATCCGCAACTCTTGTACCCGCATATGTTTTACCATCTTTAATGTACCCAAAATTACATACCTCAATAGCTACTGAATGTTCGTGCATGTACTGTGATCCATTTTTACCTAAGTGCCAACCATATGACCCCTCAGGAAATGATTGTACAACTTCACCATCGTATTTGTTGTCATTCCCTTTAACGGATTGTCCACCTAATACGAATTCAGTAGCCACCGCACCTCTATTGTCTCGACCCCAAGAATCAATACAGTTATATGGGTTATTCCAACCCGCAGTGTGATGTATAAAAACGTACTCCTTATTTGTTGGACCTATTTTATATTCACCAACTGGTAAGTGATGTTTATTTACAATTAATCCATTTTCGGTTGTGAATATTTTCTCTGAATTGTCAGTAGTAGCCAAACCCATAGCATCCCAAGTGGCAGGACCAACAATACCGTCAGAGTCCAAACCATTATTGGATTGCCATTTTTTAACAGATTCTTCAGTTCCTTTACCAAAGATCCCATCTGCATGTATACCCAAGTATTCTTGTAGATCTTTAACTTCATTTCCTCTTACTCCATTTTTTAATAACATGTTCTTTAATTATTATACCTTAAATTTATTGTTCTCCACCTTTTTTCCCAAAGATTTTACCTACCTCAGCAATACCGAAAGATCCAAGAGTAATAACAACGAACGAATTATAAATAAATTCGTTTATAACAAGGTCCTTACCAAAGTACCCCGTCAATAAATCTGCAACTGCAAATATTACCATGATTGCAAATGATGCGAAACCAACCACCGACTTTTCGTTGATATTATTCTCATCTTTAAAAATGTCTTTGAATGCCATAACTTTTAAATTTTAATTAATTTTATTTTTACTTACTAATAAATATCGTAAGATTTTGAAATATCAAAGGATTGACTATATCAATTTTTTTGTTTATACTTATATAAACTATCGTTCTTTGACATAAAATTAAATTAAAACTATAAATTATGGAAAATTTAGAATTCGTTTTAGGTATGTTTACATCAATTGGTGTGCTCGGATTAGGGTATGCTATAGTAGGTATATTTAAGGTTAAACAACGTTCCAATGGTTTCGAGGAAGCAATAAATGGAACACAATTAGATTTAGATAATAATCAAAGAGAATTTCACCTTAGGGTGGATGGTGAGGTGAAAGACCTCAATAGTCAAATAGAAAATCTCTATCGTCATATTGACAGTAGGTTTGATAAGTTCGAGAATAGGTTAACTAAGATCGATAAGGATGGGTGTGAACCCGTAAAAACATCTAAACAACTATTGACTGATTAGTCATAAATAAAGTTAAAGAATGATAGTAACCCCGCAGAAATGTGGGGTTTTTTTGTTTTATATGGGGTAGGGGGTTGATTTTATTAATATTCGTTCTTACATTTACATCATGCCGAAGTGGTGGAATTGGTAGACACGAGGGACTTAAAATCCCTTGAACAGTAATGTTCGTGACGGTTCGATCCCGTTCTTCGGTACTAAAGAGAGGTAGTGAAGCTACAATGGTATAGAAAAAGGTAAGGGTTAACCTCTATATCGTAGTAACCCCGAAAGACCCGAAACTTCTCTTTTTTATGGACTCGTAGCTCAGCTGGATAGAGCATCTCCCTTCTAAGGAGACGGTCGTAGGTTCGAATCCTACCGGGTTCACAAATGGACTTTTAGCTCAGTTGGTTAGAGCACTCCGCTCATAACGGATAGGTCGATGGTTCGAGTCCATCAAGGTCCACAATTTAACACAAAAGAGAAATGAGAGAGATACTACTTGAGATGTATGAGAAACTTTGGAACGCTGACAAAGACAAGTATGGCGTAGAGTGGATGGCTAACTATCCGTACTATCCGTTTAAGTTTAGAACCAAAACAAACGACAAATGAAAAACTTATTTAAAAGAAAACCAAGAAGAACACTATCAGAGGTAAGTGCAGAATTTGCAAAAAAAGTCCCACTTCCCCCTAATAATACTATAGATAGAAAAATAGAAATGACAAGACAAGAATTATTAAACCAAGTAGCAGATAAAATTGAGAGATGTGAATACACACCAATAGTAACTACTAAAGAGGAGTTACCTATTTGGACGATGTTGCTTAATAAAGTTTATGAAGAAACCTTTAAAACAAAGAGAGATGAAGGATTTGAAACAACCATTTAGAATTACTATTGAACACTACAACCAAAAAGTTAGTGTAGAAGTTGACCACTCGGATGTTAGTTTGTCTGAAGTAGCAGACCTTTTAGAACAAGTACTTAAAGGTGCAGGATTTCTTGAAGAATCAGTTACAAAAATGATAAATCAAGAATTTTAACACCAAAGAGAGATGAAAAGATATTGGAATAAATTTCTTAATTGGCTAATACCAAGCAGAAGAGGAAGGTTACTTGCTGAAATAATGAAACGAGACGAAGAGTTAGGTCTTTATGATGAAACCTTTAACACCAAAGAGAAATGATACCAGGAGTACAACCTAAAATATTATTAAACCTAGACACAGAGGAACCTAAATATAAACTAGTACGTGAACGAGATAATTTGATTAAAGAATCGGCTAGGGTGATGTGGTTAGAATGGAATGATGATGATACATTTAAAAATAAACATAATCAACCAGCTATTGGACGTTCATTGATTATGTCTCCATTTAATCAGTTTTTTACTTGGCAGACTACTACAATCACTGAGATAGTAGAGGAGAGAGAGGATTATATTAAATTCAAAACAGAGAATAGTAACTACGAATTGTTTAAAATATAAATAACATGGGAACACCAAAGAGAGATGAGTGATAAAAATAAAGAAACAGAGATGTTAAGAGCTTCATTAATGAAAAGAGTTAGTGAACTAAATGATAATGAAATTATATCTTTATATGATGACTT
>Ga0209137_1000406_pt1 | contig 46549 bp, 46 predicted proteins | sample SaaInl5LU_22_DNA_FD_184642 | JGI IMG/M metagenome (GOLD analysis project Ga0209137, IMG submission 184642) | Marine microbial communities from expanding oxygen minimum zones in the Saanich Inlet - ESP_105LU_22_DNA (SPAdes) (version 2) | ecosystem: Environmental > Aquatic > Marine > Intertidal... | reverse complement strand
CATGCCGGTATAGGGCGCGCTGGGGCCAGGGTTGATCAGCGTCAGCCGCACGCCGGGCACAGGGCGCATCCCCCAACGCCTGAGGACCAGCGCATGGGCATGGCCGCCGCCCACCAGCACCAGCTCCTTGACGATGGGCACCGACCCGTCTTGCATGCTTCGTCCTTCTTTGTTTCACAAATATCCCGGGGGGGCCCCGCAGGGGCGGGGGCAGCGCCCCCATGCCCGGCCTACCGCCCCCGCGGCTTTGCCCGCAAGGTCGGATCGGCCGATCTCGGATCTTCCGGCCATGGATGGCGCGGATAGCGCGCGCGCATCTCCTTGCGCACATCTGTATAAGATCTGTCCCAGAACCCCGGTAAATCCGTCGTGACCTGCACAGGCTGGCCGCCGGGTGACAAGAGCACCATCTTGAGCGGCACCCGATCTTGCCCGATCCGGGGATGGGTGGTGGTGCCGAACACCTCTTGCAGGCGCAGGGCCACCTCGGGCACGGCGCCTGAATAATCAATGGGGATCGCGCGGCCAAGCGGGCTTTGCCAAGTGGCCGGTGCCAGCCGTTCGACCTCGCGCAGCATGGTGTGGCCCAACCATGCGACCAACGCATCATGAGGATCGAAGCGCCCTAGATCAGCGGCATTGCGCGCGGGCCCCAGATAGGGCGCCGCCCATTCCTCAAGCCCCGCCAAAAGGGCGTCATCCCCGACATCGGCCAGACCCGAGGCCGCGATGCGCGCGCGCAAGCGCTGTGCCCGCGCGCTCCAGCCCAGACATGCCAGACCTAGATCGCGGATACCTTCCATCAGCGCGCCGGCCATCGCCGCGGGCGGGGCATCGCGCCAAGGCCGCTCGGCCAGCACCAGCGCGCCCAAGACTTCCTGTTGCTGGGCCTCGACCCGGCGGTGGCGTTTGGACCAATGGCATTGATCGCGCCAGGTGATTTGCGCGCCATGTACGGCGCGCAGCTCCGCCTCGCTGATCCCCACCGCTTGCCGGATGCGCGCCTCGCGCGGATCACCATCAAGATCGGTCGCCACGATCAGCCGTTGCCCCGCCAATGCGTCGCCATCTGGCATCACCGCGCCCTTGCCGCCCGAGAGCACATAGCGGGCCGCATCGCCCGCGCGGCGCAGGCCCACCCGGTCGGGATAGGCAAGCGCCACCTGCGCCCCAAGGCTAAGCGCGCCCGCGCCGCGCTCAAAACGCTTCAGGCGCTTGGCCTCTTCCCGGATCTGGGCGACAGCGCCGCGATCGGCCCCCATGCCGCCCGGATCGTCCAAGGCGCGCAGGCGCAGCGCCAGATCGACGCCCCGGTCGCGCAGCGGGTCGCGCGCGGCAAGAAGCGCGGCGATGCGCGACGCGCCCGCCCCCCCGTGCAAAACCATATGCCCCAGTCTTGGATGTAGCGGCAGGCGCGCCAATGCGCGGCCGTGATCGGTGATCCGTCCTGCCGCATCCAAAGCGCCCAACTCTGCCAACAGCGCCCGCGCCTCGACCAGCGCGCCTTCGGGGGGCGGTGTGAGAAATACCAACCCCTCGGTCCCGCCGCCGCCCCAAACTGCCAACTCCAGCGCCAGCCCCGCCAGATCGGCGGCCGCAATCTCGGGTGGCGGAAAAGCGGGCAGCGCCCCCTCGGCGCCCTTGGTCCACATCCGGTAGCAGATGCCCGGCGCGACCCGGCCCGCGCGCCCGCGCCGTTGATCGGCCTCGGCCCGGCTGACGGGTTCGGTCACCAGCCGCGACATGCCTGATCCCGGATCGAAGCGCGCCCGCCGCGCGCGGCCTGCATCGACGACAATGCGCACATCCGCGATGGTCAGCGAGGTCTCGGCGATGGCGGTCGCCAGCACCAGCTTGCGCCCATGCCCTGCGGGCGCGATGGCCGCGCGTTGATCGGCAAAAGGCATCGCGCCGTAAAGCAGATGCAACGCCACATCACCTGGCAAACGCTCCGCCAGACGCGCAGCGGTGCGGCGGATCTCGCCCTCGCCTGGCAAAAACACAAGGCATCCCCCCTCGGCCTCGCCAAGTGCGCGCAAGATCACATCGCTCACCCCATCCTCCAAGCGTCGATCCTTTGGCAGGGGGTGGTCAAGATGGCGGGTCGCAACCGGATAGGCGCGACCCTCCGAGCTTAACAGCGGCGCATCACCCAAGAGCGCCGCCACGGGGGCGGCATCCAGCGTGGCCGACATCACCACGATGGCAAGATCAGGGCGCAGCGCTTGGGCGACCTCCCATGTCAGGGCAAGCCCCAGATCGGCGTTGAGCGAGCGTTCGTGGAATTCGTCGAAGATCACGCAGCCCACGCCGGGCAGATCGGGGGCATCTTGCAACATCCGGGTCAGGATGCCTTCGGTCACCACCTCGATGCGCGTGTCTGGCCCCACGACGCTTTCGCCGCGCATGCGGTAGCCCACGGTTTGGCCCACGGCCTCGCCCAAGGTTTCGGCCATGCGCTCGGCGGCGGCGCGCGCGGCCAAGCGGCGCGGCTCGAGCATCACGATCCGCCCCTTGATCTGGCCCAGTAGGGCAGGCGGCACACCCGTCGTTTTGCCTGCCCCCGGCGGCGCTTGCAGCACGGCGCGCCCTTCGGCCGCGATGGCGGCGCACAGGGCGGGCAGGATATCGTCGATGGGCAAGGGCAAGATGCGCGCAACCCCGTTGTTCTGGCCTGATCGCCGCCACATGCGGTGCAGCGCCCATCAGCGTCAACAACAAACCCGGGCGCTTGCACTGGACATGCCACGCCTTGCGGGGGCAGATAGTTCAACATCGGGCAACCGGCGTGGGGAAGAGAAAGGCTGGCATCGGCATGGCGGCACAGGCACAGGGCAGCGACGATCTGGCCGCCCGCATTCTGGCGGGTGAACGCCGCGCGCTGGCCCGCGCGGTGACGCTGGTCGAAAGCACCCGCGCGGATCACCGCGCGCAGGCCACCGCATTGATCGAAAACCTGCGCACACATGGCAATCAGGCCCTGCGGATCGGCCTTTCAGGCACGCCGGGCGTAGGAAAATCCACCTTTATCGAAGCCTTTGGCATGGCGCTGGTCGGTGCGGGCCTCAAGGTCGCGGTCTTGGCGGTCGATCCGTCCTCGGCGCGCTCGGGGGGCTCGATCTTGGGCGACAAGACGCGGATGGAACTGCTCAGCCGGGAACCTGCGGCCTTTATCCGCCCCTCGCCCTCGGCCACGCATCTGGGCGGTATCGCGCGCCGCACGCGCGAAGCGGTGGCGCTGTGCGAGGCGGCGGGGTTCGATGTGGTGTTGATCGAGACGGTGGGCGTCGGCCAGTCCGAAACCATGGTGGCCGAGATTTGCGATCTTTTCGTGCTGCTCTTGGCCCCGGCAGGCGGGGACGAATTGCAAGGCGTCAAGCGCGGCATCATGGAGATGGCCGATCTCATCTTGGTCAACAAGGCCGATGGCGATCTGAAAGCGGCCGCCACCCGCACCGTTGCCGATTACGCAGGCGCGCTGCGCTTGCTCAGGAAACGCCCGCAAGACCCCGAAGGCTTCCCCAAGGCGCTGCCCGTCTCTGCCATGACGGGTGATGGGATCGCAGGGGCTTGGGACGAGATGCAGGCCTTAGCGCGCTGGCGCAAGCAAAGCGGCTGGTGGGACAGGCGGCGCGCCGTGCAGGCCGCGCATTGGTTCGACCAAGAGGTGCGCGGAGGGCTTTTGGCCCGACTGCACGACGACCCGGCGATCAAATCCGCGATGGCTGCCATGGCGGGCCAAGTGGCCGCGGGTGCGTTGACCCCCGATGCGGCGGCGGCCGAGATGCTGGATCGGTTGAAAGGCTAAGCTACGCCTTGCGGCGCATCCGACGTCTAGCGATGTTGGTAGGCTGTGCCTTCAGGCACACCATGCGCGCGGTGCGCCTGAAGGCGCACCCTACACAGCGCGGCGGGTGATGCTCACCTTGGCGATCAACGCAAGCCACGGCAGCCCATGCAGCAGCAGGTCGAAGATATCGAGGGGCTTCACCAATTCCCCCGCCGCCAGCATCTTGAGCTTTTCCCAGATATGCGGCTCGGGCAAAAACGGCGCGAGCCCCCAAGTCAGGCAGATCACGATCAGCACGCCATAGGGCAATGCTGCGAGAAGGCGGCGGAGTTTGGTCAAGGATCGCCCCTTTGACGGTCAGCGCCCAAGGGCGCTGACACGTTACTGATCGAGGAAAGAGCGCAGCTTCCGGCTCCGGCTCGGGTGCTTCAACTTCCGCAAAGCCTTGGCTTCGATCTGGCGGATGCGTTCGCGGGTGACGCTGAACTGCTGGCCCACTTCTTCGAGCGTGTGGTCGGTGTTCATGCCGATGCCAAAGCGCATGCGCAGCACGCGTTCTTCGCGCGGGGTGAGGGACGCCAGAACCCGCGTCGTGGTTTCCTTCAGGTTTTCCTGAATGGCGCTATCGAGCGGCAGGACGGCGTTCTTGTCCTCGATGAAATCGCCAAGCTGGCTGTCTTCTTCGTCGCCGATGGGGGTTTCCAGCGAAATCGGTTCCTTGGCGATCTTCATCACCTTGCGGACCTTTTCCAGCGGCATTTGCAGCTTTTCGGCCAATTCCTCGGGCGTGGGTTCGCGGCCGATCTCGTGCAGCATCTGGCGGCCGGTGCGCACCAGCTTGTTGATCGTTTCGATCATATGGACCGGGATACGGATCGTGCGTGCCTGATCGGCGATCGAGCGGGTGATTGCCTGCCTGATCCACCATGTGGCATAGGTCGAGAACTTGTAGCCGCGGCGGTATTCGAACTTATCGACCGCTTTCATCAGGCCGATGTTGCCCTCTTGAATGAGGTCGAGGAACTGCAACCCGCGGTTGGTGTATTTCTTGGCGATGGAGATCACGAGGCGCAGGTTCGCCTCGACCATTTCCTTTTTCGCCTGACGGGCTTCTTTCTCGCCCTTCTGGACCTGGTTCACGATGCGGCGGAATTCGCTGATATCAAGGCCCACATATTGGCCCACCTGCGCCATGTCGGCGCGGAGTTCCTCGACCTTGTCGCGCGAACGTTCCATCAGCGCTTGCCAGCCACGGCCCGATTTCGCGGCCATGCGTTCGCACCATGCCGGATCAAGCTCGCAGTTGCGGTATTCGTCGATGAACTCGCGGCGGTTGATGCGGGCCTGATCGGCCAGCTTCACCATGGCGCTGTCGATGGCCATGATCCGGCGGTTGATGCCGTAAAGCTGATCAATCAGCGCCTCGATGCGGTTGTTGTGCAGATGCAGTTCGTTGACCAGCTCCACGATTTCCGCGCGCAGCGTCTGATAGATCGCCTCGTCTTTCTTCGAAAAGCTGGAATCCTCGTTCAGCGTGGCCGAGATCCGCTTGTCCTGCATCTCGGACAGCTTGATGTAATCATCGGCGATCCGGTCGAGTGTTTCGAGAACCCGCGGCTTGAGTGCGGCTTCCATCGCGGCAAGGCTCATATTGGCCTGCTCGTCGTCATCCTCGTCATCATCGCTATCGCGCGACAGGGGGTTGCCGTCGGCGTCTAGCTCGGGCTCGTCGCTGCCGCCGCGCGCGGCGGGTGCTGCTGCGCCTGTGACATCGGCGACGACGGGTGCGTCGTCCTCATCGCCCAAGGTGCGGCCGAAGGTGGCATCAAGGTCGATCACATCGCGCAGCAAGATATCTTCGTCGAGCAATTCGTCGCGCCAGATGGTGATCGCCTGAAAGGTCAGTGGGCTTTCGCACAGACCTGCGATCATGGTGTTGCGACCCGCCTCGATCCGCTTGGCGATCGCGATCTCACCCTCGCGCGACAGAAGTTCGACCGAGCCCATCTCTCGCAGGTACATCCGGACGGGGTCGTCGGTGCGGTCAAGCTTTTCGGTCTCGCTCGAAGCAAGCGTGACATCACGCGACGACGATACCTCGACTAGATCGGTGGCGCCCTTTGCGCCGTCGCCATCATCATCGGCTTCATCATCTTCGATGACGTTGATGCCCATTTCCGACAGCATCGACATGACGTCTTCGATCTGTTCGGACGAGACCTGTTCGGGCGGCAGCACGGTATTGAGCTGATCATAGGTGATGTAGCCGCGCGCGCGCGCCTCGGCGATCATCTTCTTAACCGCGGTCTGGCTCATATCGAGACCGATCTCGGTTTCCTCGCCGTCGTTTTCCTTGCTGTCGTCGGTCTCTTTGGCCATGCGCAGGTGTCCTTCGGCGTCGTGTGGCGGCAGAATGGCAGCCATCCCGGCGGCCAATTCCTTGCTACTGCAAGTTATGTAATGCGAATCACTGATTCGCATAGATCGGTCAGCGGCTTTTCTTCTCCCAGACGCGCGCCTCTATCAAGGCGTGCAAGCCTTTCGACAGCGCGGCTGTGTCTTCACTGACAGTGCCACTGGCTTGAGCAGTGGCACCGCGCCCCGCCCGATGGCGTGTCTGTACGGCGTGATTGAGCCTGCGAACAAGGCGAGAATCACCTTCCGCCATGTTTTCGAGGTCTTCCAGCGCTTCGGTCATCTCGGCGGCCAAGGCGCGGCTGGCGTGGTATTTGGCGAATTCCTCAGTCAGGCACGCCCGTGCCTTTTCGGGATCGGGCGGGCCGATCAGAATCGGCGTGATGCGCAGATGCGGCATGGATCGGAGTGATTCGTGCGTCTCGCTGAGGCCCGCCTGCCCACATTCGGCGGCCAAGGCCTCCGCATCGCTGGCGCGGGTTGCGATCAACAAATCGACCAGCGCGCCATAGGCGGGTTGGGCGGGATCGAGCCGTTCAAGATCATCCTCGAATGTCGCGATCAGCGCGGGATAGCGGCAAAGCGTGGCCAAGATCAGCGTGATCCGCAGATCATCGGCCCCCAGCGTGCCTGACCCCAAGGCCGAGTTGCGGGTTTCGGCCAAGGGGGTCTGCGCCTCGGCAAAGCCGCGGGCGCGCCAATCGCCGCGACCCTGGCGTGGCCCTTGGCCTTGTTGCGGTGGGCGAAACAAGGCGCGACGCAGATCGGCCAAGGCCTCGCCGTAATGGCGGCGCAGCCCTTGGTCGGGGATGCGCGCGATGCATTTGCGCAAACGCTGGTCGAGGGCCGCGCGCCGCTCGGGGCTATCGAAAATCTGGCCTTCGGTCTCGCGCCGCCACAACATGCGCACCAAGGGCTCGGCGCCTTCGAGCAGCGCGCGCATCGCCTCAGCTCCGCGCGCTTTCAACAAATCATCGGGGTCTTGCCCTTCGGGCAGGATGCAAAAGCGCAAGGTCTTGCCCGGCTCAAGCAATGGCAGCGCCAGATCGACCAAGCGCATCGCCGCCCTGATGCCCGCCTTGTCGCCATCGAGCGCGATGATCGGCTCATCGGCCATGCGCCACATCAGGCGCAGCTGATCCTCGGTCACCGCCGTGCCGAGAGGGGCCACCGCCGCCTCAAAACCGGCTTTGACCAGCGCGATGACATCCATGTAGCCTTCGGCCACGATCAAGGGCTGGCCCTTGCCTGCCGCTTCGCGGGCGGGGCCGTGGTTGTAAAGCGCGCGTCCCTTGTCAAACAGCGGTGTCTCGCGCGAATTGAGGTATTTGGCGCGCGCATCGGCGGCCATGGCGCGGCCCCCAAAGCCGATGCAGCGCCCACGCGCGTCGCGGATGGGGAAGATGATCCGGTCACGAAACGCGTCATAGGGCGCGCCGCCATCATCGGGGCGACTGGCAAGGCCTGCACCGATCAGATCCTCCGCCGCGATCCCCTTGGCCGTCAACGCCCCAAATCCCGCTTGCCGCGCAGGCGGCGCAAAGCCGATCTCGAAACGGGTGAGCGTGGCCGCATCCAAGCCGCGCTTTTCCAGATAGGCCCGCGCGGCCGCGCCTGCGGCGGTCTGAAGCTGCAGTTTGAAAAAGCCCACCGCAGCCTCGGTCGCCGCGGCAAGCCGTTGGTTCTGGTCGGCTTTTTGCGCAGCTTGCGGGTCGCGGGCGGGCATTTGCATACCGGCCTCGCGGGCCAAAAGCTCGATCGCCTCCATAAAGCCCATGTTCTCGGTGTTCTGCACAAAGGAGATGGCATCGCCCTTGGCATGACAGCCGAAGCAATAATAAAACCCCTTGCGATCATCGACATGGAAGGATGCCGATTTTTCCTGGTGAAACGGGCAGGGTGCCCACATATCGCCCTTTGCTTGGTTCGATTTGCGGCTGTCCCAAATCACCTTTCGCCCGACCACCTGCGTGATCGAGAGACGGTTGCGCAGCTCATCAAGGAAACCGGGGGGAAGACTCATGCTCTCAATATCGGGAGCCGCAGCGGCCCTGTCCAGCCCGTCGCCCAATAAAGGCTGGGGATGAAATCGCGAAGCTTTCGCGCTTTTGTCCCAATCCTGCCGCAGTCGGATGCAAGTTTCGGCGCATGTGGTGGATCATGTCAGACATCGGCGCGCTTGCGCGTGGCTTTCGCAAAAGCGAAAATGGTGCTGTGGCGTCGCAAACGGGATTTGCCATCGCCGCTGTGATCGGCGTGGCCGTCGTGCTGGTGTTCTTGGCGATGGGTGGCGGTCGCGCGGCCCCCGCGCCGGTTGTGATCGACCCTTTTGAGCGGGCCGTGGCCGAGCTGATGCAGCGTCCGATCCAAAGCTTCAATGAAACGCAAGTCCGTGTGCGCCTGACGCGCCATCTCGACCCCAATCAACGCACCAATGCGCAGCTGCGCAATGCCCATCGCGTCTGGGCGCGGCGGGTGGCGGACATGCGTTACAGCGATCCTGTGATGGCGCGCGATATGGAGGCGATCACCGCCAAGGCATTGGCGATGCGCGGCTTGCGCCCGCATCCCGACGCCTAAGCTCAGATCGCGGCCCGTGCGCTGACCATCCGCATCACCTGCGACAACTCATGCACCGCCGTTGCCGCCATCGAGCGGTAGATCATCAGGGTGAACACCCCCTCGTCGGCGTGCAAGACCAGCAGGTTCATATGACCCAGCATGCTGCGCGCCGCCGCACCGACAGGAATAGCCGCAGCCGACAGGTCGATCGGCACCAGCCGCGCCAAGACCGCGCGCGCCAAAGGGCCGGACAAGTTCAGCCGCGCCCAAGCATCGGATTGATCGCTGAGTGCCGCATGGGCCGATAGCCCCGCATCGGGTGCGCCCCCCATCAAGAACGCCTGATCATAGCCTGACCACGCGATGCTGACCGCCCCTTTCGACAAAAGCGCACCGGGGGGCGGAAATCCAAGCCCCATGGTTTTTTGCAAATGCGCCGCAACGGTTTTTTCCTGCCCGCGATAAGGCGCGATCGACCAGATCGGGATCATCGCGCCTTCGTGCAGCGCCACATCGGCAAGCTTGAACGGGGTCAGCCCATGGGCGGGCGAAGTGGGGATCAATTCAGCCACGCGCGCGCCCTCCATCCGGGTCGAAAAAGACGGGATCGACCACCGTGACCGCCGTGCGTAGCCCGCGCAGATGATCGACCATCACGATCTCTTGGCCCACGCGTTCGGGGCCGTGGCGCAAAAAGCCCAAGCCGATCATATGGCCCAGCGTCGGCGAATAGGCGACCGAGGTGACATAGCCTTGGTCATGCACACGGGTTTGCGGATCACCGACGGAAAACAGCCGCGCACCCGCACTCAGCACGCCGTCGCCCGCTACGGGCTTAAGGCCCACCAACCGCTCGCGGTCAGCCTCCAACAGGCCGGGGCGCTGGGCTGCGGCTTTGCCGATGAAATCCTTTTTGGACGCCAGCATCTTTTGCATGCCGATATCATAGGCCGTCACCCGGCCATGGATCTCGGCATGGGTGATAAAGCCCTTCTCGATGCGCAAGACATTGAGCGCCTCCATCCCATAGGCACCGCCCCCCATGGTCTCGGCACGCGCCACCAAATCGCGGTAGAGCGCCGCGCCATAACGGGCGGGTACCGCGATTTCATAGGCTTGCTCGCCCGAGAAAGAGATGCGGAAAAGCCGCCCCGCAACCCCATGCACCCCCACCACGCCGCAGGCCATGAAGGGAAAGCTGGCATCATCGATGGGCTGATCGAGAACGCTGTTCAAAAGATCGCGCGCAAGCGGGCCAGCGACGGAAAACTGCGCCCATCCTTCGGTGGCCGAGATGAGCCGCACATCGAAATCCGGGCGCAGCCCTTGGGCCACCAGTTCCAGATGCGCCATCACTTGGCCTGCGGCGGCGGTTGTCGTGGTCATCACATAGTGATTTTCACTCAGCCGCGCCGTGGTGCCATCATCCATCACATGCCCATCTTCGCGCAGCATCAAGCCATAGCGCACGCGCCCCACGGGCAGGGTCGAGAAGGTGTTGGTATAGACGAAATCAAGAAATGCCCCCGCATCGGGGCCTTGGATGTCGATCTTGCCCAAGGTCGAGACCTCGACCACGCCCACGGCATTGCGCACCATGCCCACTTCACGGTCGCAAGATTGCCGCCATGTCGTCTCGCCGGCGATGGGCACATAGCTGGGGCGATACCACAGCCCCGCCTCGATCATCGGCACGCCGCGCGCGGTCAGCGCCGCGTGGCTGGTCATATGCCGTTCGGGCGCAAAGCCATGCCCCTGCGCGAATGCCCCCATCGCGCCAAGCGTCACCGGCGCAAAGGGTGGGCGATAGGTGGTTGTGCCTGTCTCGGCAATGCCGCGCCCGGTGGTGTCGGCCAGATAGGCAAGGGCCGCGATGTTGGAGCTTTTGCCTTGATCGGGGGCCATGCCTTGGGTCGTGTAGCGCTTCATATGCTCGACCGAGCGGAAGCCTTCGGCGGCGGCTTGCGTGATATCCTTGGTGGTGACGTCATTGGCGAAATCGAGCCATGCGCGCCCCTTGCCCGGCACATGCCAGAGCGTTTGGCACTGGCCCGCCTGATCATCGGCCACAGGCGGCTTTAGCCCGCGTGGCGCGGCAAGCCCCAGCGCTTTGAGCGCTTCCTTGGCGGCATTCATCCCTTCACGCAGGCAGGCATCGGTCGACATCGCGCCGTTGCAAGACCCCGCCGCCGTCATGCCCGGCACTGCCCCGGGCGCGGGCAGGAAGAATTGGCGCGCATCATCCCAGACTGGGCGCGCGCCCAAGTGACAGCTCAGATGCACCGCCGGGTTCCACCCGCCCGAGACCGCCAAGCAATCGGTGATCAGCGTGTCGGTGCGGCTGCCCTTACGATAGGTGATCTCGCGCAGACCTTGCCGCCCCTTGCTGCCGATGACCTGCGCGCCCGCGATCAGGCGGTAATCGCCTTGCGCCTGCGCATCCGCGCGGCTGTCGATGACGGCCGCCACCTTCACACCGGCGCTTTGCAACTCAAGCGCTGTGCGGTGCGCGTCGTCATTGGTTGCGAAAATGGTAACATTGCGCCCCGCCGCCACGCCGTAGCGGTTGAGATATGTGCGCACCGCCCCCGCCAGCATGATGCCGGGGCGGTCATTCATCGGAAACGCGATGGGCCGTTCATGCGCGCCTGCGGCGAGAACTGCCTGTTTGGCGCGGATCCGCCAGAAACACTCGGGCGGCAGATCGGGCTTGCTGGGCATATGGCGGGCCACGCGCTCCAACGCGCCATAGCTGCCATCATCATAGGCCCCCGTCACCGTGGTGCGCGTCATGATGCCCACCCGTCCCGTGGCGCTGAGCGCCTCGTGCATATCGACGATCCACAGCGATGCCTCCACACCGTCGATCGCTTGGCTGTCCGACAACAGCCGCCCGCCCAGATGGGTGCCTTCCTCGGCCAAGATGACATCGGCCCCGCCCTTGGCGGCTGTCAGCGCGGCCATCAACCCGGCAGGGCCGCCGCCGATCACCAGCACATCGCAAAAGGCAAAGGCTTTTTCATTGTGCTCGGGGCTGGCATTGCGCGTGATCCGCCCAAGCCCTGCGGCGCGGCGGATGATCGGCTCGTAGAGCTTTTCCCAGAATGCGCGCGGCCACATGAAGGTCTTGTAGTAAAAGCCCGCGCCCAAGAACGGCCAGAACAGATCGTTGATTGCCATCAGGTCGCGATCAAGCGGGCCGATATGGTTCTGACTTTGCGCCACCAGCCCGTCGAAGATCTCCTGCACCGTGGCACGGGTGTTGGGCATCATCGCATCGCCCGTGCCGATCTGCATCAGCGCGTTTGGCTCTTCCGAACCGGCGGTCATCACGCCACGCGGGCGGTGGTATTTGAACGAGCGCCCCATCAGCTTGACGCCCTTGGCCATCAGCGCCGAGGCGATGGTATCGCCCGCATAGCCCGTCACCTGCCGCCCGTTGAAGCTGAAGCCGATAGGCTTGCTTCGGTCGATCAGCCCGCGCCCCTCAACCCGCATGACGCGCCTCCGATGCCAAGACCGCGCCGCTGACCGCATGGGTCGCGGTATTGCGCATCACCACCAGCCACGCACCGCAGCCGCCGCCATGATACCACAGCTCGCGTGTCGGCCCGGCGGGGTTGTCGCGCAGATGCAGATAGGCGTGCCAATCGCCCGCAGGTGCATCGGCGGCGGGGCGATCCAGCGTCACGGCATCACCCTTGCAGGTGAATTCGCGACTGTCACGCAGACCGCAGAGAGGGCAGGGGATTTGCATCGCGTCTTGGACCTTTAATGCAGGTTGTGCTGGCTGCCGGTGCCTTCTTCATCCATCAGGCCGCGGCCCGTGGCGAAGCGGTCGAGCCGGTAGCGTTCGGCGGCAGGATGGGGGCGGTCGGTGGCCATCAGATGGGCAAAGCAATGGCCTGATCCCGGCACCGCCTTGAACCCGCCGTAGCACCAGCCACAATTGAGATAGAGCCCTTCGATATCGGTGCGGTCGATGATGGGCGAGCCATCGGGCGACATATCCATGATGCCGCCCCAACTACGCAGCGTGCGCGCCTTGCCGATCATCGGCATCAAGGACATGCCCGCTTCGGCCACATGCTCGGCCATGGGCAGGTTGCCGCGCGCCGCGTAAGAGGCGTAGAAATCCAGATCACCGCCGAACACCAGCCCGCCCTTGTCGGATTGGCTGATGTAGAAATGCCCCATGCCATAGCTGATCACATGATCGATCACGGGCTTCAGCCCCTCGGTGACAAAGGCTTGCAGCACATGGCTCTCGATCGGAAGGCGCATCCCGGCCATCGCCGCTACTTGGGAAGAGCGGCCCGCCACGACGATGCCCACCTTCTTGGCCCGGATCGCCCCGCGCGAGGTTTGCACGCCGGTTACGCGCCCGCCCACGATGTCGATCCCCGTCACCTCGCACTGCTGGATGAGATCAACGCCGCGCCTGTCGGCCCCGCGCGCATAGCCCCATGCCACAGCATCATGGCGCGCCGTGCCGCCGCGCGGATGGTAAAGCCCGCCATAGATCGGAAAGCGGGTCTGCTCATAATCGAGATAGGGCAGCAGCTTGCGGCAGCCCTGGCGGTCCAAAAGGATCGCATCATCGCCTTGGTTGATCATCATATTGCCGCGCCGCACGAAAGCGTCGCGCTGGCCGTCTGAATGGAACAGGTTGATCAGCCCGCGCTGCGAATGCATCACGTTGTAGTTGAGATCGGCCTCAAGCCCTTCCCACAGCTTGAGCGAATGGGAATAGAACTGCGAATTGCCTTCAAGCTGGTAATTGGCCCGCACGATGGTGGTGTTGCGCCCCACATTGCCGCCACCCAGATAGCCCTTTTCCAGCACAGCGATGTTGGTCAGCCCGTGTTCGCGGGCAAGGTAATAGGCGGTTGAAAGCCCATGACCGCCGCCGCCGATGATCACGATATCATATTCATCCTTGGGCGCGGGATCGCGCCAAGCGGGCCGCCAGCCGCGATTGCCGGTCAACCCTTGTGCAAGCACCTGCAAGCCTGAATAGCGCATGGTTTTCCCCGTTCCCTCGGGGGCACTATCTGTTGTTGGGGGCCGAAAGAAAAGCCTGTCTGCGACACGGCAGATCACGGGCGCGACCGCTCAGCCTTCATTGGTAATGCCCGGCATGCTGGGGGCCGTGGTGATGGTTTCGTCAAAGGGCACCCGCCCGGTGCGCGGCCGGGTAAAGGTGAAATTACGAAAGGTCAGCGCATCGATGCCCATGTCGAAGGCTGTCGTGTAGGGGATGAAGGATTCCACCAAAACCAGCCGCTCGGAATCCGACATATCGGGCAAAAGACCAACGAAATCAGCAAGGTTCGCGGTGAACAGACGCGCCTCGCCATTGGTCGCAAAAGACCATTCGACACTCATCGAATCCGTGGCCTCATCATAGGCGATCTGGGTCATGCGCATCCGCACATCACCGTTGTTGCGGACCATCGTCTCGAAGATATTGGAAAAGCCTACCATGTCGAAGGCGGTCACGGTTTGGTTCTGCCGCGAAATCACATCGGCCACCGCATAGGTCGCCTTGACCGAACTGCTGTAGGTGCGAAACGCATCGAAAAACACGAAGCTGCCCACATAGACCCAAATCAAGACAGGTGTGATGATCACAGCCTCGAGGACCGAGGCGCCGCGCTCGTCTGATCGGAATTGGCGAAGTAATCTGGCAAGCATCCTGTTCACCCCTCAATCCGGCTCGTTGACATAGACCGAGGCCGCGACCATGTGCAGGCCGCCTGAATCGTCGCGCGCAAGGTTCAGGCCGAACCCCGAGAAAGGCAAAATCCGGTCAATCACCGCGCAAGCCCGTATCATCACCAGTTGATTGCCCGCGCCTTGATCGAAGACGCTGAAAGGCACATGGCTGGGGTCGTCGCGTCGCACGCAAACCGCCCCATTGCCCGGCATCGCATAGGTCATGCGATCGATGACCGTCAGCTCGACAACCATGACGGAGTCGCAATTGCGAATGGCGCGCGTGTTGTCGCAAATGGCGGTCTTGATGTCATCGGCATTGGGCGGACGGCTTTGGCCCGTGACCGGGTCAACGATCTCGCGTGAAAGCCGCAAAAGCCTGGCCGCCTCTTCCAAGGAACGTTCCATCAAGACCTGACGCGACAAGATCACGCCGGTTTCGAACACGGCGACGAAGAGCGTCAGGATGACGGGGAACATGATCAGGAATTCGATCGTCGATGTCGCCCGTTCGTCCCGGATGAAATGGCGCAGGATTGCAATGAATTCAGGCATCTCTCATCCCACTCACTGCACCAGGCGCAATTGATTGATCGTGCGCGCGATCGAGGTGAAGGCATCCGAGATATCGGCGCTTTGCACCTCGTAGTAATGGGCATCCGTCGTGGCGCAGTGGCGCATCACGGCCTGCCCGCGCGCGGGCGCCTGAAAGGCGATCGAGAACACGATGATGTCGTTGGTGCGCGCCACATTGCAGATTTCGCGCAAGCGCCGATCCGCCTCATCGTCCCAGACATATTCGTCGACGATATCCCAGAAATCGTATTGCGCACCCATCGCTTCAACGGCGCTACGCCGCCAAGAATTGCTGCCCGCCCATGCATCCGAGTTGCACAGGTCTTCGCGCACTTCGGCTGCGGGGATATGGTTCCATAAATCAGCATAGTCCAACCGGACGGCATTGTTGTTGCCGCCCCCATCGGGAAACGAGCGCCACAGTTTCGCATCTTCTTGCCAGTACATGTTCCACTGGCTGTAGAAGACCGAGAAATCCCCATCATCGGGATCGCGCCAAAAGGGGCTGGGGCCGCTGCGGAAAGATGGGTTCACATCGTATTGAGCGGTATTCTCGCCATCGGTCATCATGACGACGACCTTGATCGTATTGGGATCGGCATAGGCGGCCGGGCGATCGGTGAAATCGGCATGTACGGTCCCGTTTGACGTCAGCCCGTTCAAGGCCGGGCGCGCCAAGGGATCGAGCAGGGCGACCGCCCAGCGCATGCCTGCGTCGATCGCGGTCGAGCCCTGGGGTGTCAAGCTGTTGATCAGCTGGTGCATATCCGCTTCGCTATTGGACCACGGGATGATGGCCCCCGTATCGTCGCGCGGACAACGCGGGCGCACGATGGGGTCCGACCAAGTCGTGGATTCGATGTCGAAATGCGCCATGCGCTGGATCGGCACCGCCGGGTTCAGGCCCGATACGGTGAAATCATTCCAATCGAAACGTGAACAGCGCGAGTAGTTATGCTCACCCGTCAGCGCATAGACCGAGCTGAGCGTTGTGCCGACATTGACATGCCCGTTATAGGGGATGACCGAAATCGAGACGAATTGTTGGCCAATGTCGTTGGTATTCGACGCAAGCATGGATGTCACGAAATCACGCGCCGCTGGCTGAAGGTTGGTCATCCGCGTGCCTTCCATCGAACCCGAGATATCCAAAACCAGCGAGACCTCGATATTGGGGATGCGTTCCTCGGCGGCACCCGCGGCCGGCGAGCTGAGCACACGCTGGCCGAACAGGCGCATGAACATGGTGTTCATCTCCATCTCGGCCGAGGCCGTCACACGGCGGGCGTTGATGCCCTCGTCCACGGTGACCCGCAAACGATAGTTCCCCAGCCCCGCGGTTTCGAAGTAGTTCTGCACCACGTCTTGCGCGGGCTTTTCTTGGTCCAGTGCGGCGGCGGCCAGAACCGCGCGATCCAATGTATATTGAAGCTGCGTGCGCTGCGCCTCGTAGCGCATCAAGTCGATGGCGATGCCACCCACGCCGATCATCAACACGAAGACGACCGTTGCGAAAACGGTAATGGTGCCGTCCTCGCGCTGGACGAACCCTTTGGGCATACCACCCAAGATCCGCGCGGCGGCTTGATGAACGAGGCGTTCTGCTTCGTAGGGGCGCATGGGCTTCACTCCTGACAACTCATGGCCCATGCGTCAGGCGCATTGAGCCGAGTGTTCAAATGTCCGCCAAGCAGGGCAAAAATATGACCCAATCGCGCCGATCTAAGGAAATTCCGTTCGCAAAACGATGACAATCGTTTGCGAAGCTACCGCGATGCGACCGCAAGGGTTGAGTTGCGCTGCCGCCTATGGCTTGGTGACCGCAGCGCCGCCCTGCCCATCTTTAGGTGCCGCGCATGGGGAGGTATTTTGATGCAGATGCATGCAGGCGAGCCGAGTTTTCGCCAATCGGTCGATCTGATGTTCAACCGCGCCGCCGCGCTGATGGACCTCCCACCGGGGCTTTCCGAAAAGATCCGGGTCTGCAATGCGACCTATATCGTGCGTTTCGGCGTGCGGCTGCGGGGCGAGATCCGCACTTTCACCGGTTACCGCTCTGTCCATTCCGAACATATGGAACCCGTCAAGGGCGGCATCCGCTACGCGCTGGCCGTCAACCAAGACGAGGTGGAGGCGCTGGCCGCGCTGATGACCTATAAATGCGCGCTGGTCGAGGCGCCCTTCGGCGGTTCCAAGGGCGGGCTTTGCATCGATCCGCGCGAATATGACGAGGATGAGCTGGAAAAAATCACCCGCCGCTTTGCCTATGAGCTGATCAAGCGCGACCTGATCAACCCCGCCCAGAACGTGCCAGCCCCCGATATGGGCACCGGCCCGCGCGAGATGGCGATCATCGCCGATCAATACGCGCGGATGCATACCACCGATATCAATGCGCGCGCCTGTGTCACCGGCAAACCCATTCACGCAGGCGGCATCCAAGGCCGGGTCGAGGCGACGGGCCGCGGCGTGCAATACGCCCTGCGCGAATTTTTTCGTTATCCCGAGGATGTCGCCAAAGCGGGCCTATCCGGCACGCTCGACGGCAAGCGCGTGATCGTGCAGGGCTTGGGGAATGTGGGCTATCACGCGGCGCTGTTCCTCTCGGCCGAGGACGGCTGCAAGATCACCCATGTGATCGAGCATGATGGCGCGGTGGTGAACGAAGAGGGCCTTGATATCCCGGCTTTGCGCGATTGGATCATGGCCCACGGCGGGGTCACGGATTGCCCGCTTGGTCAATATCACAAGGATGGCGCGCGGCTGTTGGAGGCGGATTGCGATATCTTGATCCCCGCCGCAATGGAGGGGGTGATCAACCTCCACAATGCCGCCGCGATCAAGGCACCCTTGATCATCGAGGCGGCCAATGGCCCGGTGACTGCGGGCGCAGACGAGATCCTGCGCAATAAAGGCACGGTAATCATTCCCGATCTTTACGCCAATGCAGGCGGTGTCACGGTCAGCTATTTCGAATGGGTCAAGAACCTGTCCCATATCCGTTTTGGCCGGATGCAGCGCCGCCAAGAGGAATCGCGCCACCAGCTTTTGGTCGATGAGCTTGAGCGCATCAGCCGCGACAGCTCGATCAACTGGACGCTCTCGCCGGGCTTCAAAGAGAAATACCTGCGCGGCGCGGGCGAGTTGGAGCTTGTCCTCTCAGGCCTCGACGACACGATGCGCGCGGCCTACCAATCCATGCGCGAGGTCTGGTGGCAGCATGATGGGGTTCAAGACCTGCGCACCGCCGGTTTCCTCGTGTCCATTGGCCGCGTCGCCGAGGCGTATCAGGCCAAGGGGATCTAAACCTCAGCTTGGCCGCTTGGGTATCTCGCCGTTCATCTCGGCCACGATGATCTTGATCAGATCGGCCACGGGTTTGGCTTGGCTGGGGGCCGTGGCCCCGCCGACCGCGACGCGCCGCTTGGATCGCCACCATAGCGCCGGCGCATAGACACGCCCACGTGTGGTGGGGGCCTTGAGCCGCACCAAGAACCCACCTGCGGGCCTGAAGGCAAAGATCGAGCGGTCGACGCTTTCCACCTCGTCCAGCATGAAAAGCACGCGCCCGTCCACTTCGCGCAACGCGCTGCGCGTCAATTCCAGCGCGACCGCTGTCGCCCCCCAGACCCGCCACGACAGATACAGCGATCCAAGCCCAAGGATCACCAGAAAGGCCAGCCAGCCAATATCCGCAGGCGGTGTCGCGGCAGCGATGTATATCAGCATGAAGCCCAACAAGCCCACGACACCGGTCGTGAACACGCGCCGCACCGGATGCGGATCGATGGTGGCCAGCACCTCGTTGGGATCGGAGTCTTTGCGTTTGGGCATCATCTCTCGCCTCTTGCTTGTTCGCCCCATACCCGGTCGCGCGGTGTTTGGCGAGACTTGCGCATCACCGCACAATCACAGTGTGTGCATCCCCCTTTGCCGCGCGGCCAGCGCCCGCTACATCACAGCCCAAGACACAAAGGAGTGCCACGGCCATGTCGATCCGCCCCATTCTGGAAACCCGCCGCGCCCAACCCACGATGGAGGGGGCAGGCGTGCATTTGCACCGTGCCTTCGGGTTCCAAGACCCGACCGAGTTGGACCCGTTTTTGCTGTTCGACGATTTCCGCAATGACGACCCGATGTTTTATCGCGACGGCTTTCCATGGCATCCCCATCGCGGGATCGAGACCATCACCTATGTGTTGGCGGGCACGGTCGAGCATGCCGATAGCCTTGGCAATCGCGGCTGCCTTGGGCCGGGATCGGTGCAATGGATGACGGCGGGCTCGGGCATTTTGCATCAGGAAATGCCCTTGGGCAACGCGCGCGGCCAGATGCATGGCTTCCAGCTTTGGGGCAATCTGCCCGGCAGCCAGAAAATGACCGCGCCGCGCTACCAAGATATCCAAGGGGCCGAAATCCCCGAGGTGACCGATGATGACGGCACCCATGTGCGGGTCATCACGGGCGAGTTCTGGGGCAAGCGCGGCCCCGTGGATGGCATCGCCGCCGATCCGCAATATCTCGATATCTCGATGCCTGCGGGTGTGAAGAAGACCTTTCGGATCGACACCTACCGCCGCGCTTTCGCCTATATCTTCGAGGGGCAGGCCGCCTTTGCCGATGCCTCCCGCCCGCAAGGTGTGCTGCTCGAAAAAGAGGTGATGGGCCAAGAGTTGAACATCCGCGATATGTCGGGCGACCGCACCTTGGTGCGCTTTGGCACAGGTGACGAGGTGACAGTGCAAGCTGGCCCCAATGGCGTGCGCTTCCTGCTGATCTCCGGCGCACCGATCGAGGAGCCCGTCGCATGGCACGGCCCCATCGTGATGAACACGCAAGAAGAGCTGCAACAAGCGATGCGCGATCTGCGCAACGGCACCTTCATCAAGCCCGCGCATTAAGAACAAAGCCGGCCCCGCCATGGCGGGGCTGGCTTTCGCCACGCGCTTTCGCCTAGTCTTGGTCCATGCTTCACACCGTGACCATGGGTGCCGATCACACCCGCCCGCCCATCTTGATCGCGCATGGCCTGTTCGGCTCGGCGCGCAACTGGGGCGTGATCGCGCGCCGCCTGTCGGATCAGGGCCACCATGTCCTGACCGTCGATATGCGCAACCATGGCGACAGCCCTTGGGCCGACAGCCATAGCTACCCCGATCTGGCCCAAGATCTGGCCGAGGTGGTCGCCGCCCACGGTGGGCAGGCCGATGTGCTGGGCCATTCGATGGGCGGCAAGGCGGCGATAGCGCTGGCCCTAACGCACCCCACCCTTGTGCGACGTTTGATCGTGGCCGATATCGCACCTGTTGCATATGGGCATACTCAACAGCACCTGATCGACGCGATGCGTGCGATCGATTTATCGGTGATCGAGACACGCCGCGACGCCGATCAGCAGCTTGCGCAATTGGTCGCGACCGACGGCGTACGGGCCTTTTTGCTACAATCGCTGGATGTGAAAGGGCGGCGTTGGCGGCTGAACCTTGATGCCTTGGAACGCTTCATGCCCGCGATCTTGGGTTGGCCCGCGCTTGGCGGCTCATTTCCCGGCCCGACCTTGTTCTTGTCAGGCGCGCTGTCCGATTATGTGCAGCCCGAACATCGCCCCACGATCAAGACGCTGTTTCCCGCTGCCCGTTTTGCCAAGATCCCCGGCGCGGGCCATTGGCTGCATGCCGACCGGCCGCGCGAATTCGAGGCGACAATCGCCGCCTTCTTCGGCGCTTAATCCTGCGCGCGCATCATCCGCTTGAGGAGACCCGTCTTCCAAATGCGCTGATGCACAACGACTGCGCCGATATGGGCCAGTACCAACAGGATGAGTAGGTTCTTCATCACCTCATGCGCCTCGCCCGCCGCCTCCATCTGGCCACCCCATGCCAAGGCACCCGTGACCGGTAGGCCGATCATCAAGGCATAAAGCGCCATATGTGCGACATGGCCTGCTTTGCGAAACATTTCTGGCTCGCCCGCAGGCGGGGGCGGGGCGCCGCGATCATTGCGCAAGATCAGCCGCCAACAGGCCAAAAGCAAGATCAGCGCGCCGCCTGCGATATGGCCGATGACCGGGGCTGAAAACGCATAGACGCCGGTCTGCGTAGCGACGTCATAAGCATCCGAGATCCCCTCATGCAGCACGAATTGCAGCACGATGAGGGCCGCGGCGACCCAGTGAAGGATGATTTGGACCCTGCTATAGCCCTTTGGCTGTGCCATGGCGCACACTCCCGCTCAAGATCGGTACAGCTTACCATGTCCGGCATGATTTTGCGATCTGCATGATTGCACAGGGCATGTTGCGGCTTTGCAAGCATCCGCCTGTTTGGCGCGGATCTACCCTAGATTTTGTTGCAGGGGCGGGTCGGACTCCGTAGATGCGGTGTCACAGGTGCGTACGACGCGGTCGCATTGCAGGGGCGGGGTTGGCTTTTGGCCGGCTCCGCCTTTTCTTTTTCTGCGATGCAGCATTCTGAAAAAGATGAAGACGTCAGGTGCTTAGACGCGGTCTTCGCATTGCCTGACGCCTTCTCTCGGACCAGCGTCCCGAGGGACGTTTTGCCCTATGAAAACCGACCGATCGCAAGATCCGCCGATCCCGGTATTCGTGGCCGCAAGGCCCCGCCTACCTTCCCGTCCTTGCGGTCCAAGACCGCCCGACCGGGCCACCGAATTCCCCATCCCCAAGGGGCTGGCCAATCCAGCGCGCCACCTGTCCGTCACGTCCGGTAGTAGACCCAAGTCCTTGATCCGTAGATCATTTACCCCGGCATACCCCAGTCCGTCCGGCTGTCCAGCGTCGTCCGCAAAGCACGAGTCCTTGCTGCGTTTCGCCTTTGGCCTCCGGGCCTGTCGCGCCCCGCTTCGGTTTCCCTTGGCGGTGATCAAAAGGTCTCAAACACCCCCGAGTCGCGCAAGCATGAAGCAGTGCAGCATGAAAATTTCCTGTGGAGGGAATCGTGGATTTCCGGTGAGTGCGCGGCGATTCCGGGCCGTGGATCAGAGGCTTGGCGGGAAGTGCGGCCTATTACGATTTCGTGACGTTTTTCTGCACCTGCAAAGGGATTTATCGCCCTGACGGGGCGTCCCGCATGCGTACAGACCCTGTACACAGCCCGTACATCCGCGTGCTTGCGCCCCGTCAACCCGCCCGCGCCGCGCCTGTGCAAGGCTCATGATCGCGCAACCAAAGGGGGTCAGATGATCTCGCTCGAGGATATGGAGGATATGTGCAGCCTGACCCGCGCCGAGATCGCGCAGGTGGCCGCCCATGAACACATCACCGAAGAAGCCGCCGTGGCCGAGATCGAACGGCTGATGCACCAGCATGGCGGTCCGCAAGCGCTCAACAAGATGCTGTGCGAAGATATCCGCGCTGCGCTGCATGCCGATAATGTGGCCGAGGCGCGGCGGCTGTTCGCGCTGCTGCGCGGGTTTCTGGCCGCGCATCCGGAAGCGGTGCGGGGGGTGGGGTAAAGGCGCTTTACCCCGCCTTAACCAATATGCGGCCAAGTTTGCCCATGTCGATCTACCGCCGCCCGCCCGTCACCGGGGCCATGATCTTTTTCACCGTCACCCTCTCCACGCGCGGCGGGGATCTTTTGGTGCGCGAGGTCGATCTACTGCGCGCAGCCGTGCGGGCGACCAAGGCGGAGCGGCCCTTTGGCATCGCGGCGTGGGTGGTCTTGCCCGATCACCTCCATGCCGTGTGGCGGATGCCCGCGGGGGACAAGGCCTATGGCGTGCGGTGGGGCGCGATCAAGGCGCGGTTTACGCGTGCGGTGCAGGAGAAATACGGGACAGGTGTGTCGGCCTGTAGGCCGGGATGTAGGCCGGGCTTCAGCCCGGCAATGCCGGCGCAGCCGGCATACACTTACCCAACGGACCTTCCGGTCGTTCGGTCTGGCAGATATGCCGGGCTGAAGCCCGGCCGACGGCATGACAAGCGCGAACTGGCGATCTGGCAACGCCGGTTCTGGGAACATCACATCCGCGACGAGGCGGATTATTGGGCGCATCTGCGGTATTGTTGGGTGAGCCCGGTGAAACACGGGTTCGTCGCGCGGCCAGAGGATTGGCCGTTCTCTTCGGTGCATAGGGATGGGCGGTATGTGCAGGGGATGGATTTGGGTGTGTAGGGTGGGCTTTCACCCTACGCGGGTGCGCGGGCGCTGGTAGGTTTTCCCCACCCTACCCATCCATCTTCAACGCATTGATAAACGCCGACTGCGGGATCTCCACCTTCCCGAATTGGCGCATCTTCTTCTTGCCCGCCTTCTGCTTGTCCAAGAGCTTGCGCTTGCGCGTGGCATCCCCGCCGTAGCACTTGGCGGTCACATCCTTGCGCATGGCCGAGAGTGTTTCGCGCGCGATGACGCGGCCGCCGATGGCGGCTTGGATCGGGATCTTGAACATGTGGCGCGGGATCAGCTCTTTCAGCTTTTCGACAAGCTGGCGGCCACGCCCCTCGGCCCGGTCGCGGTGCACCATCATCGAGAGCGCATCGACCGGCTCGTCATTCACAAGGATCGACATCTTGACGAGGTAATCCTCGCGGTAGCCGATCATCTGGTAGTCGAAGCTGGCATAGCCCTTGGTCACCGATTTCAGCCGGTCGTAGAAATCGAACACCACTTCGTTCAGCGGCAAATCATAGACCACCATCGCGCGTTGGCCCGCATAGGTCAGGTCCAGCTGTTCGCCGCGCCGGTCCTGGCAAAGCTTCAGCACATCGCCCAAGTATTCATCCGGCACGAGGATCGTGGCCTTGATGCGCGGCTCTTCGATATGATCGACAAAGGTCAGGTCGGGCATATCGGCGGGGTTGTGCAACTCGACCATCGTGCCGTCGCGCATATGGACATGGTAGATCACGCTGGGTGCCGTGGTGATCAGGTCGATGTCATATTCGCGTTCCAGCCGGTCGCGGATCACCTCCAGATGCAACAGCCCCAAAAAGCCGCAGCGGAAACCAAATCCAAGGGCCGCCGATGTCTCCATCTCCGAGGTGAAGGAGGCGTCATTGAGCGCCAGCTTTTCGATCGCGTCGCGCAGATCCTCGAAATCATTGGTGTCGACGGGGAAGAGGCCGCAAAACACCACCGGCACCGAGGGTTTGAAACCCGGCAGCGGTGTTTCGCATTGGCGCTTTTCATGGGTGACGGTGTCGCCCACGCGGGTGTCGCGCACCAGCTTGATCTGGGCGGTGAAATAGCCGATCTCGCCCGGCCCAAGCTCGGCGATGTCTTGCATCGCGGGTTTGAACACGCCCAAGCGGTCGATCTGGTAGCTGCCGCCGGTGCGCATCATGCGGATGCGGTCGCCCTTTTTCACCATGCCGTCGATGACACGGATCAGCACGACCACGCCTAGGTAGGGGTCATAGTAGCTATCGACCAGCATCGCCTTGAGGGGCGCGTCGCGGTCGCCCTTGGGCGCGGGGAGGCGGGTGACGATCGCCTCCAGCACCTCGGGGATGCCAAGGCCGGTCTTTGCCGAAATCTCGACCGCTTGACTGGCGTCGATGCCGATCACATCCTCGATCTGCTCCTTGACGCGGTCAGGCTCGGCCGCGGGCAGGTCGATCTTGTTGAGCACCGGCACGATCTCATGGTCGGCATCGATGGCTTGATAGACATTGGCCAGCGTTTGCGCCTCGACCCCTTGGGAGGCATCGACCACCAAAAGCGAGCCTTCGACCGCCTGCATCGAGCGGCTGACCTCATAGGCGAAATCGACATGGCCGGGGGTGTCGATCAGGTTCAAGATATAGGTATGCCCATCGCGCGCGGGGTATTCGATGCGCACGGTGTTGGCCTTGATGGTGATGCCGCGCTCGCGCTCGATATCCATACTGTCGAGGATCTGTGCCTGCATATCACGCTCGGCCACGGTGCCGGTCAGCTGGATCAGCCGATCAGCGAGCGTGGATTTGCCGTGGTCGATATGGGCGACGATGGAGAAATTGCGGATGCGCGAAAGCTCGGTCATGGACGGCCTGCAAGGGAACTGGTTGCAGGGGAGATAGCTTAACCCACGCGGTGGGGAAAGGGGCTGTGCGCGATCAGAAATTTCAGCGCAAATCGCGATGGCTGTCTTGTTCGTGATCCGGTGCAGTGATCACACCGCCATTTGCAGCGATCCGCCTTTGCCTTGGAAAAGCTGACGCGGGTCGACTGCGTCAAGCCGCCGCGCGGGGTGCTGTGGCTGCGCCGCATGGGTCGTGGGCCAAATGCGGCCTTTGGGGTGGACATCGCAGGGGTCCGTCCCCATCTCAATCGCCAAATCGGGCAAAGATCCCTGTGAGTGGTACCAGTGTCGAGGGCGTTGTGATGAGAGCCGCGTGTGTTTTGGTGTGTTTGATCGGTCTTTTGTTTGCAGGCGCAGCCGCGGCCAATCCGATTGAAAAGGCCTGTTTGCTTTCTCCGCGCGCGGCGGCGGACCCTGCCGTTTGCGGCTGTATCGGCAGTGCGGCGCAGCGCACCTTGACGCAGCGCCAGATGCGGGCAGGCGCAAGGTTTTTCGCCAATCCCGATCATGCCCAAGAGGTGCGACAGTCAGATCGCCGCCATCATGAAGCGCTTTGGCAAGCATGGCGCGCATTCGGCGAGGCGGCAGAATCGATGTGCGGCCAAGGATGATCGCTTGGCCGCCAGGCCTTGGTTGATCCAAGTCTCCGCGACCCGAACCGGCGCGGATCAGGTCGCGGCGGGGGCGGGCCGTTAGCCGCCGTTCCCATGCGCTGTGCCGTGGCTGCCATGATCCATCTGGCCATGATCATGCTGCATGCCACCCGCGCTATGGCCGGGCATGCGTTCCAGATCGACTGGGACCTCGATGGTGATCGGGTCGGAATTCTGGAATTCCAGCGTCAGCGAGAAGCTGTCCCCATGCGCCAGCGCGCGGTTCAGCCCCAACAGCATCACATGCAGCCCGCCGCGCTCCAGCATCACGGTCTCATCAGGTGCCATCGCGATGCCGCCTTCGACCTCGACCATGCGCATGACGCCCTCGGCGTTCTGGATGTGGGTATGCAACTCGACGCGCTGGGCGACATCAGAGCTGGCACCGATCAGCACTTCGGCGAAATCATTGTGGTTGTAGATCGTCATAAAGACCGCGCCCGATTGCGCCATCGCGCTGCTGACGCGGGCATAGGCATCTTCGATCACCACATGGGCGCTGGCAAAGCCGGGCATAAGGGCCAGAAGCCCCGCGAATAGGGTGGATTTGGTGGACATGGGTCTATCTCCGTCCGAAAGGAATTGGATCTTGTCAGGTTTGGGGAATCAGCCCGCCAAGGGCGGCGCCCGTGCCTGACCGCCGGGCGCTGCGCGCGCGGGCGACCAATGGGTCGGAACGGAAAGCAAGATAAGCTGAGACAGCACCATGGGGCGCGCCGGGCCATACGCGCTGGGCGGCAGGGCTGTGGCCACGCTCAGGCAATCAAGGCAAGCGCTCCAATCCAAGGTGACAGGCGCGCCTGCGGCATCGAACAGCGGCAGGCCATCATGGGCCAGAACGATCGGCGCGGGTGCGGTGATGGTGCAAAGCTGCCCATCGGCGGCCATTGCACCGCGCGCCATGCCCGCACCGATCCCGGTGGCGATCATCGCCAAGCTGGCAAGCGAGAGCAAAATGGCGCGAAGCTGCTGCATGGCCTTGATGTGGCCCGTCGCGCGCCCCGGGGGAACGCGACAAAATGACAAACGCCCCGCAGGCCAAGCCGCGAGGCGTTCATCCATCATCCGATCAAAAGCGTTCAGGCCTGCGCGGCTTGTGCTTTTTCGATCTCTTTCTTGATCTTCAGCGCCTTGTCCGACAGCTCGGCGTCCTTGGCCTTGGCCATGAACGCGTCCAGACCACCGCGGTGGTCGACAGTGCGCAGCGCGGAGTTCGAGATGCGCAGCTTGAAGCTACGATCCAGAATCTCTGAGCCCAGCGTCACCTCGGAGAGGTTCGGCAAGAAACGGCGCCGGGTCTTGTTGTTGGCGTGGCTGACATTGTTGCCAACCATCGGGCCTTTGCCGGTCAGTTCGCAGACACGCGACATGGCATTATTCCTCGAATTTCGGATACGTCAAAGGGCGAAGGCCGTGGCCTCACCCGGAAATCTTGCGGGGGGATACGGGGCGTGCCCTGCGGTGTCAAGCCGGGAATCGGCCCCTTTGCTTGTTCCGCCCCGCCACAGCGGGCAAGATGGGGGCAAATTGCAGATGAAACGGGCCGTGATGCAGGAAACCGCGCTTTACCCACCGATCAAGGCCTTTCTCGAAGCCGCAGGCTATACCGTCAAGGCCGAGATTGGGCCTGCCGATGTCATGGCGCTGCGCGGTGACGAGGCGCCGGTGCTGGTCGAGCTGAAAACCGGCTTTTCGCTGACGCTGTTTCACCAAGCCATTGCCCGCCAAGCGATCAGCGACATGGTCTATCTGGCCGTACCGATGGGCCAAGGGCGGCGGTTCCAAAAAGCCTTGGCCGAGAATCTGGCGCTGGCCCGGCGTTTGGGGTTGGGGGTGATGACCGTGCGGCTGGCGACCGGGCTTGTGGTGGTCCATTGCGACCCCGGCCCCTATGCGCCGCGCAAATCGCCGCGCAAGCGCCAAGCCTTGATGTCGGAGTTTGCACGCCGCAAGGGCGATCCGAACCTCGGCGGGATGCAAGGCGCGCGCATGACCGCCTATCGCCAAGATGCGCTGGCCTGCGCGCGGCATCTGGCCGTGGCCGGGGCCACGCGCGGTGCGGCGGTCAAGGCTGCAACCGGCGTGGTTCACGCAACGCGGATGATGCGCGATAACCATTACGGCTGGTTCCTCGCCCTCGGTGCCGGGGTCTATGATGTGACCGAAACGGGCCGTGCCGCCCTTTGCCCCACCCTTGAGTGAGGCATCAAAGCCCCACATGCTGTGGTCGTGAAATGCCATCTACCCAACCCCTGTAGGCTCGCCTATAGTGGCTGTGGATAACAGGGGCATCAGACCCCAAGGATGAGGCAGGGGCAGGCTGATCGGGCCGCCCGAGGGATGAGAAGGGGGACGCCGATGCGCTGCCCATTTTGCGGTAACGTCGATACGCAAGTGAAAGATTCACGCCCCGCCGAGGATCATGTCGCGATCCGGCGGCGGCGGTTTTGTCCGGCCTGCGGTGGCCGTTTCACCACCTATGAGCGGGTGCAATTGCGCGATCTGGTGGTGGTCAAATCCAATGGCCGACGCGAAGATTTCGACCGTGACAAGCTGGAGCGCTCGGTGCGCATTTCGATGCAGAAACGCCCGGTCGAGCCCGAGCGGATTGACCAGATGGTCTCGGGCATCGTGCGGCGCTTGGAAAGCTTGGGTGAGACCGATATCTCCTCCAAACAGATCGGTGAGATCGTGATGGAGCGTTTGGCCGCCATCGATACGGTCGCCTATGTGCGCTTTGCCAGCGTCTACAAGAATTTCCAGGCGACCGATGATTTCGAGGATTTCCTCGCGGAACTGGCCCCGCCGACCCCGAAGTCAGACGGTTAAGCGATGAGCATGGGCGAAGACGACCGCTGGATGCGGTTGGCACTCGCCTTGGGCGCGCGGGGGCTGGGCCGGGTCTGGCCAAACCCCGCCGTCGGCTGCGTGATTGTAAAGGCTGGCCGCGCCTTGGGGCGCGGCTGGACCCAAGATGGGGGCCGCCCCCATGCAGAGGCCATGGCCTTGGCCCAAGCAGGCGGGCAGGCGCGTGGGGCCACCGCCTATGTCAGCCTAGAACCCTGTTCCCATCACGGAAAAACCCCGCCTTGTGCCGATGCGCTGATCGCGGCGGGTCTGGCGCGTGTCGTCGTGGGCTTGGGCGATCCTGATCCGCGCGTCTCGGGCCGCGGTCTGGCGGCGCTGCGCGAAGCTGGCATCCAAGTCACCGAAGATATCTGTGCGCCCGAGGCGCGGCGCGCCCATCGCGGGTTTCTGACCCGTGTCGGCCAAGGCCGCCCGATGCTGACCCTCAAACTCGCCACCTCCGCCGATGGGCGCATCGCCACGGCGGCAGGTGAAAGCCAGTGGATCACCGGTGCGCCTGCGCGTGCATGGGTGCATGGGATGCGCGCCTGTCATGACGCGGTGCTGGTCGGCGCGGGCACGGCGCGCGCCGATGACCCCAGCCTGACGGTGCGTGGGCTGGGCATCAGCCATCAACCCGTCCGGATCGTCCTGTCGCGCAGGCTTGATCTGCCGATGGACAGCGCGCTGATGCGCAGCGCCCGCGATATCCCCGTCTGGCTTTGCCATGGCCCCGATGCGCCTGAGGCGGCGAAAACAGCTTGGGCGGCTGCGGGTGCCCGGCTGATCGAGGTCACAACCGGCGCGAGCGGTCAGCTTGATCTGGGCGCGGTGATGAGCGCGCTTGGGGCGGCTGGTCTGACACGGGTCTTTTGCGAAGGCGGCGGGATGCTGGCCGCCGGTCTTTTGGGCGCCGATCTGGTCGATGATCTGGCGGTGATCACCGCGGGCATGGTGCTGGGCGCAGAAGGCACGCCCGCCGTGGGCGCCATGGGAATCGCCGCACTTGCCGAGGCACCGCGCTTTGCCCTGGCCGAGACCCGCGCGCTGGGCGGCGATATCCTCAGCCTGTGGTCGCGCGGCTGATCGCGCTTGCACCTCGGCCCCTCACGCGACAAACAAGATGCCAACAGATTTACGGGGGGCAGATCATGCATTGGGCCAGAGGCATCACGCCAGCGGGTGAAACGATCACCGGCGTCATCATCAAGGACACGCTCGAGCCGCGCGCCGCACTTGGCGCGGACAAGATCATCGGCGCGCCGATCCCGCTTGCCGATCTGACGCTTTTGCCCCCCGTCGTGCCGGGCAAATTCATCGGGCTGTGGAACAATTTCAAAGCCGCCGCCGAGAAGAACGGGCATGAGCATCCCGCCCATCCGCTCTACTTCCTCAAACCCGACAGCGCGCTTTCCGGGCCGGGGGCCGCGGTCGCCATCCCGCAATCTGCGGGCCGGGTGGTGTTCGAGGGCGAGTTGGGCATCGTCATCGGCAAGACCTGCAAAGACATCACGCCTGCAGCCGCGCAAGACGCCATCTTGGGCTATACCTGCGTCAATGATTTCACCTCGCTTGGGGTGCTGTTTGCCGATCCCTCCTTCCCGCAATGGACACGCTCCAAGGGCTTTGACGGCTTCGGCGTCATCGGTCCGGTGATCGCCACGGATGTCGATTGGCGTGATCTGACCATCCGCGTTCTGGTCAATGAGCGCGAGCGGCAATCCTACCCGGCCAATGACATGATCCTGTCGCCGCCCGAAATCGTCAGCCTGTTGTCGCAAGACATGACGCTCAACCCCGGCGACGTCATCGCCTGCGGCACCTCGCTGGGCGCTGCCCCTGTGAAGGCGGGGATGGAGGTGGTCGTGGTGATCGAGGGGATTGGGGAATTGTCGGTGGTGATGGGGTAGGGAGCGCGCGGTGCTTGGCGGGGGCGTTGTGAAGGGCGGGAAGCGGACAGTCCCATCTTGAGAAAGATGTCGTCATTCCTCTCCTGCAGACGTCCTTGATGCTGCACGCCATCCGCTCGGGGTCTGGCAGACAACGCGCTGGAACTCGCGGTTGAAGTTGGATTTCGACGCAAAGCCAACGGCCAGCGCAATCTGAAGGATGCTCTGATCTGTGTCCCGCAAAAGGACGCAAGCATCCCGGATGCGGTATTCGTTGACGAACTGAGATAGGTTCACACCACGCAGGCGGTTGACGGCCTCGGATATTCTGCGGTCGGGCAGCCGGAGACGCCGCGATAGGCGGCGCAGGGTCAGGTCCTCTGAGCGGTGAAACCCCTCACGGGCAAACAGATCCTCGATGCGGGACAGAACCAGCGCATGGTCGTTATGGTCGGCCAGATCCGGCAACGGCGCTGCCTCCGCTTCCTCGGGGGTAGAGCGTCCAGATGCCGCCGCAAGACCTATGATCATCACAAAGCCGGTCTGGACGATCGAAATCAGATGCCCGCTGGCCTGCCCCGCGTTGCGGACGAAATCGTAGACGATAAAGGCATCGGTCGCGGCCGAGGCAATCAGGGTAGCCCCGATCAGGCCCAAGGCACGCCGCGTCTGACGCGCATCGCCAATCGGTGTAAGGGCCGGCGGGTCACAGTCGCGCATGACGGGTATCAGGATCATCAGCCCGAACCCCAGATATATGATTGGGAGAAGCAGATCGACTGCGTCCCGCCAACCTAGAATCGCCACCCATGTCACAGCGACCGGCACGGTTGCCCATGCCGCCCCTAGGCCGGACCTGCCCGACAATGACCGATACGCGACCCAGGCGCAGGCCGGGATGACAGCTGCTACCAGCCCGATCGGCAGGCGCAGAGCTTCGATCCCGTAGCCCCAGCGCAGCGACACGAGCAGCGACTGCACGAGATAGAGGGCGACGAGCGCCACGAACAGGCGGTCCGCGGTCGCGTGGAAGTCCCGTTGCGTGAGCAGGCGGAATAGGACGACACCAAGGGCGGCCGTGGCGAACAGGGAGACGGGAACAAGCAGCATCGTGACATCCGGCAGCGTTTCGACACCTGTTCAAATATCCTCAAACGCGATCCGGGACGACCTCGAACGCGATCAAGGACGCAAAAGGCAGCGCGATCCGCGATCTTCGTCATGGATCACTGACAGGAGGATATCCCGTGCACAGACACTTCAAGCTCATTATCGCCGCCGCCCTTGCAGGCAGTGCCGTCTGGGCTGGCGTCGAACTGACCCGCCCACCCTTTGCGGGACAGGCCGGCATTGCCTTTGGCACCGCCCGGGCGCCTATCCGGCAGGCCGAGATCGACTTTCACATCTGGTATCCGTCACAACCCGGTGGTCGCGCGGTGACCGTGGGCGGCAATGGCGTGTTCCACGGCACGGAAGCGGGGCGGGGCGCGCCCCATCGGGGCCACACGCATCCTGTCATCGTCATCTCTCATGGCGCGGGGGGGAATGCGGGGCAGTTCGGTTGGATCGCATCGCGCCTTGCCGAGGCGGGCTATGTTGTCGTGCTGCCTAATCATCCCGGAAGCACATCAGGTAACGCCTCTGCGCTGGATGCGGTGCGCATCTGGGAGCGGCCACAGGACATCTCGGCCGTTCTGGACGAGATCGCGGCCCGCCCACAGGACTATCCCTACATGGACCTTGGGCGTGTCGGCGTTCTGGGCTTCTCGGCGGGTGGCTATACCGCGCTGGCGCTCGCGGGCGCTAGGGTCGATCCCGACCGGCTTGCTGCGTTCTGCGACAACGGGGGGCGGGGCATGTCGGACTGCGGCTTCTTTGCCCGGTTCGGGATCGATCTACATGCGCTCGACCTAGAGCCCGCCGCCCAAGACCTCCGCGATACGCGCATCCGCTTCGCGGTCGTCGTCGACCCCGGCATCGTCGAGACGCTGACGCCTGACAGCCTTGCGCGGATTGACATTCCGATGCTGGTTCTGAACCTTGGCGACGAAGAGCGTATTCCCGCGCCCGTTCATGCGAAGGCCTTGTCTGAAACGGTCCCAGGGGCGGAATACAGCATCATACCCGATGCGACCCATTTCAGTTTCCTGGCTGAGTGCAAGCCGAGAGGCCCAGCTATCCTTGCAGCAGAGGGGGAGCCCGATCCGCTGTGCGAAGACGCAGGTGGGCGATCCCGCGCCGAAATCCATGCCGAGCTGACCGATGTCATCCGCAGGTTTCTCGATGCAGGGCTACACTGAAGTGCATGCGCCTCGAAAGTGACGGAGCAACAGTCAGGGAGGGTGAGCCTACCAACTCGCAACTAATGGTCGGGATCTGCGCGGTCTTGCTCGGCAGGCCCGGGGCGCTCTAGCCAACCAGCCCCGGATGGATGTGGTAATGCTATTTCGACCGCCAGCTCAGGTCCAATACCTGCCATCCGCAACGCGCATCCAAAATAGCAGGGCAGCCTCCCTACCCCCCACTCAGCGGCATGATACGCTCGGCGCGGAAGGTGTCGGCCAGCCGCGTCAGCGTGATGCTGCGCACCACCCCGCCGGTGGTGAAGGGGTCGCCTTCGGCAAAGGCGCGGGCGGCGGCTTCGGTTTCGGCTTGCAGGAGGCCGAAATTGCCGATGCCGCTGCCCGCCGCATCCCAGAGCGCCGATCCCGTCAAAACGATGGCCGCGCCATTCCCGCCCGAGGCGACCCAATCGCGATGCATGGGCCGCAGGCTGTCGCGCAGCGCGCCGATCTCGGGGCCGTCATGGTGGTGGCAGATCATCAAAAAGAACATCAGCCCATATTCTCCAGCAAGACCATGCCCGCCCCGGTCATGGAGGCGGGGGCGAAGTAATGCTGGTGAAGCGTGCGCACGCTGTCATCCATGCAGCCGCGCATCACCAGCCACATGATGAGTTCCGCCCCTTCCGAACCGAATTCCGCGATGTAATCTTCGCGGCTCATGGCGCGGTAGCGCGCGGGGTCGGCGCCGATCTTGGCGATCCATGCGCGGTCGGCATCGGGGTTGATATAGCCCGCCCGCGCACCCTGAAGCTGATGGGACAGCCCGCCCGTGCCCAAGACGATGATCTTTTCATCGGTGGGGTAGCTTGCGATGGCGCGGCGCAGGAGTTGGCCCAACTCCCACATCCGCTGTGGGGTCGGGATCGGGTATTGGATCGTGTTCACAAGGATCGGCACGATCTTGACCGGCCATGCCGCGGGGCGGCCAAAGACAAGCTCCATCGGCACCTGTAGCCCGTGATCGACATCAAGCTCGCGGCAGATCATCGGGTCGAAATGCCCCGCGACCATCTGATCGGCCAGATGCCATGCGAAATCGCTGGCGCCGATGAAATTGGGCACCGCGCGCGGCCCCCAGCCTTCGTCGGCGGGCTGATATTCCTCGGCCACCCCAAGGGCGAGCGTCGGGATACGGTCGAGGAAAAAGGAATTGCCATGATCGTTGAAGATCACCACCGCGATATCGGGCTTATGGGCGCGGACCCAGTCTTGGGCGGGGATATAGCCGTCGAAAAACGGCTTCCATTCGTCGCTGTCACGCAATCCCTTGTCGAGCGCCGCCGCGATCGAGGGCACATGGCTTGTGCCAAGACCTGCCAGAAGTTCAGCCATTGGTCACCTTTCCCAGACGCTGATCGAGGAAATCCTCAAGGCTCAGGCCCGCCTGCGCCGCACCGATGGCGCGGATGGGGGTCGGGTCCACCGCAGAAATCTTCAGGATATAAAACAGATTGCCACCCAGCCGGACCATTTCGGCCCAGTCGCGGGCCTTGACCGCCGCACGCTGCGCAGGGCTGAGCGCGAAGCGGTCGAGATAGCTATCCTCGTCGGCCAGAAAGGCCGCGCGCCCCGCCGGGGTCGACAGGCCCATCGCCATCTTGTTGAGCGCATAGCCCGCATTGGAGCGCGCGCGGTCCAAAAGCGGGGTGTCGGGGATACGGTCGGTGATCGTCATTGGAACTCCTCCTGGGCGTGGGTCGCCGTCTCGCGCACCCAAGCTGAAATCAGCGCCCCCACCGCGGCGGGCTGTTCGACCGGGGCGAAATGCCCAGCCTCTTCGATGATCTCGAGCCGGGCTTGCGGGCAGAGCGCTGCGATCTCTTCATGCTGGGCGATGGGCGACCAGATATCCTGCCGCCCCGTCATCAGCAGCAGCGGTCCTTGCCACGCGCCGATCCAAAGGCTGGCATCGGGCCGCGCGATCAGGGCGCGGATATGGCGCTCATGCTGGTTGGGGGTCATGCGACAGACCATCGCGCGCAAGCCCGCCATCACCTCCGGATCGGGGGGGCTGCCTGCGGCCATCATGCCGGGCAGCCAGTGATCGGCCAAGGCCGCCATGCCCTGTTCATGGGCAAGGGCGATCATCGCCTCACGCTTGGGCAATTCGCCCGCCTTCAGCGGGGCCATCCCGGTGTTGAGCAGTGCCAGACCGCGCAGGCGTGTGGGGGCGATGCGCGCCATCTCCATCGCGACGCGCCCGCCCATGGAATGGCCCATCACGATCAGATCGCCAGCATGGGTCGCCAAAAGCTGCTCGGCCATCGCGGTGATATCGGTCGCAACGCCCAGATCGGCCACGGCCACATCATGACCGGCCAAAGCCGCAAGGCAGCCCTGCCAGACATGCCCGTCGCAGATCAGCCCCGGGATCAGCAAAATCCGTGTCATTCTTCCCCCCAATATTGTATACAGGAATTATAATGATGACAGATAAATGCAAGCAAAATTGCTTTATTTGGCACATTAAGGAATTTTCTGTATACAAACTTTGGTTTACCCACCGCGGCGCGATGGCCTTGCCCTTGCCCTGACCGCGATCAGCGCCGCCAGAGCCAGCTTTGCCCGGCAAACCAGCCCTGAAGTTTCGCCAGCGCGCGCAGCCCCGGCCGCCCCCGCAACCCCGCGCCATCAGCGAGCCGGTCCAACGCCACTTCGGGTGGGCAGGGCAGGCCGCTGATCGGGTCGAAATAGCGCGGATAGGTGATGAGCGCCGCATGGGCGAGCGCCGCAAGGCTGGGCCGCGCTTTGCGATGCGCGGGCACTGGCCCCAGATCGCGGGTCAGCCCCCAGCCCGCATAGAAGGGCGCGCCAAGGCAGGTGACCGGCACGCCGCGCAACAGCGCCTCGAACCCCAGCCCCGAGGTCATCGTGACCACCCCATCGACCTGCGCCAGCAAGATCGCCGGATCGCCCTGCGCTAGCACCGCATCGGCGCATTGGGCCAGCACATCGTCCGCGACCGCCCCTTGGCGCAGGCCTGCCACGACATCGGGGTGCGGTTTGTAAAGGATCAGCGCCTCGGGGTAGAGGGCGCGCGCGCGGGCCAAAAGCCCTGCATTGGTCCGCACCTCGCCCGCGCCAAGGATGATCGAGGCGTCATCCTCCACCTGTCCCGGCACAAGGATCAGGGGCCGCTCACCGGCCAGCGGCACCTCAGGGGCGGCACCGCCGGGGTTGTATTTGGTCACCCCCAAGGCCACCAGCCGCGCCACGAGCTCTTCCGCGCGCAGCAGTTGCTTCGGCTCCATCTTTGCGGCCGCAGCGATCAGGCGATCAAGGCGGCTTTCGCGGCTGGGGTCATAATAAATGCCCAGATCATCAACCACCAAAGACAGCGGCGGCACCAACTCCGCGCCCAAGCCGCGCGAACGAAGGAACCCGTCCTCCAGCCGATGAAGCGGTCGCTTCGCATCGTCGCAGGCCGCGACAAGGGCAGGGGGTTCGCGCCCGGCCCAAACCATCACGGGTCGCCCATCGGCGGCGGCGGTCGTGGTATCGTCGGTAAAGCGCATCGGCCCGAAGAATTGCGTCAGATGGCGGCGCTTCCACGCGCGCATGCCCACGGCCACATAGCCCGCCCGATCCGCCCGCCATGCGCGCACTTCGGCCTCCAGCGCGCCCAAGACATCCTCGATCCGGCCCAGCCTGTCGCGGTAGGGGTCATACCATGTGGGGTAAAGGATCAGCGCGGCGGCGGCCAGCTGTGCGCGGGTCAGCTTGCGTTGGCGGCGCGCGGGCGTTGGGCGGCGGTCATCGCTCAGCCCCCATCCAGCGTAGAACGGCACACCGAACAGCACCGGGCGATGGCCCGCCAAGATCGCCTCGAACCCCAAAAGCGAGGTGACGCAATAGACCGCGCGCGCCCCTTCGAAAAGTCGCTGGGGCGCGATTGGGCGGTCGTCGATCGTGACACCTTGGGGCAGGGCGGCAGGGTCGAAATGGCCCGCGCGATGGCCCGCGCGCGTTTCGGGATGGGTCTTGATCACGATGGGCGCGCCGGGGTGATCCTCCATCGCATGGGCCAGCATTTCGGCAAAGCTATGGGCGCTGGCCGCCCCCAGCCGGATCGCCGCGTCGCCGCGCGTCTGGTCGATCAGCAACACATAGCCCGGTGGGGGCGGTTCAAGGTGGGGGTCGTTTGCGGCGTATTTCGTCAGATGCGCCGCCGCGATCCGCGCCATGGCACCGCGCGCCCGGTGCAGTAGTGCTGTGTCATCCAGCGGATGGGTGGAAAGCAGCACCTCGAGATCGGAGGGGCCGCTTGCGTCGAAATAGATACCGCGCCGGTCGATGATCAGCCCCATGGGCGGATCGCCCGACCGCCCGGGATGGAGCGAGCGGAGAAAAGCATCCTCGATCCGAACCAGATGCGCGCCTGTCGCGCCGGCCACCCTCGTGCCACGCCCGGCATAGGGTGAATGGCCCCAGACCAGCACATCATCATCCGGCCCCGGTTTGCCCAGCCGCAGGTCATAGCCTGCAAGCTGCAGGATCCGCCGCACGCGCCTTTGGGTCAGAAATCCGGCATTGTAGGAGTAGCCCCGCTTGCGCGGCGCGCCGTTCGATATCTCGCCCGGCGCGCGCATCGCCGGCTCAGGGAACGGCGTTGCCGACCGTTCCGGCAGCGCCCAAGGTGCCCGTCAGCGCGCTGATGGCGTTATTCCACTGGGTGATCGGCGCGGCGGTGACATAGACCGTATCTTCATCGCGGATGACGAAATCGCGCGCCTCGAACATGCCGGTGGGCGCGGTCAGATCCAGCACATAGATCATCCGCTGCGTACCGATCAGATCGTCGCGGCCCAACACGGCGCGCGCGATGGGCTCAGCCTCGTTGCGCAAGACGAAAACGCCGGTCGGGTCGGCCAAGCTGGGGTTCAACCCGCCGACCGATGCGATCGCCTCGATGGCCGAGATGACTTGGCTTTCGAAAGGCACGATGTTTTGACTGCCGGTCGCGCCCAAGGCGGTGAAAGAGCGCCCATCTTCCTCGACCAAGATCCTGTCGCCACCGCGCAGCGCGACATCGAGGGCGGGATCGCGGAACAGGTCTTGGAACCAGATCGTGCCACGGTGATTGCCACGGATCAGCGTGACTTGCGCGATTTCGGGATCGATCGAAACACCACCTGCCGCGGCCAGCATCGCCGAAAGCGTCCGGGTGGGCCGCTGGATCGGATAGACACCTTGGCCACCCACCGTGCCCGAAACGGTCACGGTTGCGCCATCGCCTGCGGCGCGGTTCACGATCACTTGCGGATCGGGGGTCTGTTCATCGAGGTTGCGGGTGATGATCCCGCGCAATGCCTCGGGCGTGTTGCCTGCGGCGCGGATACGGCCGGCATAGGGGATGAAGATGAAACCCGATCCATCGACCTGCACCTCGTTGATCGCGGCGGCGGCGGCACCGTCGCCTGCCAAAAGACCATCGGTCACATTTTCATAGACGATCAGCTGAATCCGGTCGCCGGGGCGGATCACATCGGTATCGGACAGGGCCGCATTGAGCATTTCTGGCGGAAAGCCCAAAGCAGGCACCACGGCCGTGGCCGCGGTGACGCGCTGATTGACCTCGACCACGAAAGCGTCGCCTTCGCGTTGGACCGACCCTGCAAAGATCTCGTTCCGCGTGGGGCCCGAACGGGGCAATAGACTACAGGCCGCGACTGCGCCCAAAATGACGCAAAGCGCGGTGATGCGCGCTGTGCGGGATGCCATCGATGTCACAGGGTGGCTCCTCTTGCCGGAAACTGCCTCGAATTATCTTTTTTCCAGACATTAGCGATTTTGAGCCGATGACGCTAGACATGTTTATGTCACCAGTCGCAGGTGTTGCCGTGGTGCCGGTCTGCCTGCGCGCAGCGCGGCATAGGGATCGTCGGGCGACAGCATCATATCGACCACCTGACGCAGCAATTGCCGCCGCCCGCGCGCGGAATAAAAGCTGCCCGTGATCTGCGAGGTCTCCAGCAGGAAATGCCGGTAATCGCGATAGGCGCGGCTGTCGGGGCGGGTCGGGTTCTGGAAAAAAGCGTCCAGCGCTTGGGTCGAGACGAATTCCGGCTTAAGATAAACCGCCTGCCCAAAGGCCTTGAGCGGAAGGCCCCGCCAAAGCGCTTGTTGGGCGGCGGTGGAATTGACCGTGACCGCCGAGCGCGCATCGTTCAACAGCCGCGCCAGCTTGCCGCCGCGCACATAATGCACACGCCCATCCACGCCATGCGCCGCGGCGATGGTGCGGATATCGCGCCTGAGCGGGGTGCGCCCATCCTCGAGCGGATGGGCCTTGAACACGAGATGATGATGCGCGGGCGCACCTGCCGCGAAGCCTTCGATCAACAGCGCCAAGAAATCCTGCATGGTCGCAAAGGGGCCGTGATCCCGAAAACTCGCATCATGTTCGAGTTGCAAAAGCGCCAGGTGATATGGAAAGCCGCCGGTCTTGATCCGCCATGTCGCTTGCAGCCGGTCGAGCCCATGCAGCGGCATCAAGGCCAGCCTGCGCAGGTAAAGCCGGAACTCCTGCGCCACACCCAAGCTGCGATGGGGGCGGAAATGGGCATAGCTGCGGTTCGCGGTCAGCACGAAGAAATGGTAAAGCGCGCCGTAGAACACATGCTGGCGCATATCGCCCCAGCGTGCCGGCGCATCGGGCAGATCGAGATCGAGACCGGCCAGGGCTTGGCGCATCTCATCGACGCTCAGCGACATGATCGGCGAATTGCCATTCGCGCCGCCACGCTCATAGGTCACCCAATAGGGGCGTAGGTACCCCTCCTCGAAAACATGCACGGTGATGCCGCGCGCGCGCGCCGCGGTGATCGCTGCCGCATGGATGGGCCGTGTATCGCCATAGACCACCAGATCGGTGACCCCCTTTTCATCGAGAAGTGCCGCCGCGCGGTCGGCCCAGTGATCGGCGGGATCGCGAAACGCGATGAAGCTTGCCGCATCGGGCCAGAACACCGCGTCACCCTTGTTGAAACCCACCCGCCAAATGCGCGCACCCGCAGCATCCAGCATGCGCCCGAGTTGACCGAAAAACGGGCCATGTGGACCTTGCAGGAACAAAAAGATGCGGTCGGCGTGGCTGGGGGCCATGGGCGGCTTTTCTGATGATCTAAAGTGTGGTTGTGCGATTTCGATAGTCAAAGCAAGACATGTCGGCAGGCATAGGGCACAAAGCGGCCCGCAATGTGGCGGTGCTGCCTCTTGATGCGGGGGGCCTTGCGTGATTTGTGAGATAGTGTTGCAACAGGAGGGCATAGGCCATGTTCACGGGGATCGTGACCGATCAAGGCGAGGTCAAGGCGCTGCACATGGCGGGCGATCTGAAGGCGCGCATTGCCACGGGCTATGACACGGGCGGCATCGATATCGGCGCCTCTATCGCATGCGACGGGGTCTGCCTGACGGTGACGGCGCTTGGCCCCGATTGGTTCGAGGTCGATATCTCGGGCGAGACCGTATCCAAGACCGCGATCAGCGATTGGGTGCTTGGGCGCAAGCTGAACCTCGAACGCGCGCTCAGGCTTGGTGATGAATTGGGCGGCCATATCGTCTCGGGCCATGTCGATGGGGTGGCCGATGTGGTGGGGATGCGGGACGAGGGTGCCTCGACCCGCATCACCTTTCGCGCGCCCGAGGCGCTGGCGCGCTTCATCGCGCCCAAGGGGTCGGTCGCGCTCAACGGCACGTCGCTGACGGTGAACGAGGTGAACGGGGTGGAGTTCGGGGTGAATTTGATCCCCCATACCAAGGCTGTGACGAATTGGGGGGTGACGGCTGTGGGCGACCGGATCAACCTCGAGATCGACACGCTGGCGCGCTATGTGGCGCGGTTGCAGGAATGGGCGTAAGCGCCGCCGCAGGCCTTGGAGGCAATCGTCGGCGCGCAGCCTTTTGCCTCCGGCGGGGATGTTTTTGAAACGAAGAAGGGGCGGGCATCATGGGTGAGCGGCCGGGATCGGCGGAGATCGGTCACAACGGCGGGCCGACGATGGAGGCGGGCTTTGGGTTTCGCAAGCTCGCATGGACCAAGGCGCGCCGCGCGCTTTTGCCGAGCCTGCCCTTGGAGGTGGTGCGCCTGCGCGTGACGCGCGCCAAGCGGCTGGGCCTGCCTTATCAAACCTATGCCACGATCCGCGCCACCTCGGGCCACGATATCGTTGCGTTTTTGTTTTCGGGCAATGCGCTTGACCTGCGACCGGGGCAGGCCGTCCTGGTACCGAGCGTGACGGCGCATCTGGATGCGCTGGGCGGTCAGGCTGACCGGATCGGGGCCATTTATGCGCCAACCGACCCGCAGGCCATTGCCGCGTCCCAGCCGGGGCTGTTCGAGGGGCTGGGCCGCGCGCCGGGGTTCACCGCCACATGGCGCGAAACGCGCGAGGGGGTGCGCGCGCTTTTGGCCGCGCGCGGCCTGCCGCGTGACGGGGTTGTGCTCGTGGCCGCCACCAGCATCGAGCGGGGCTGGACCTCTGCCGCGGGTCTTGCCGGAACCATCGACCGCGCGACATTCTTTGCCACACCGCCCGCGGCCTAGTCATCGCGTGATGGATGGTCTATCTGGCGACCAAGAGACCGGCGAGGGGATGGCCATGACACAAGTTTTCGAACAACCGGGTCCGGTCGAGCGCGATTGGGCCGATGCAATCTCGCCCATCGAAGAGATCCTCGATGAGGCGCGCAATGGCCATATGTTCATCCTTGTCGATCACGAGGATCGCGAGAATGAGGGTGATCTGGTGATCCCCGCGCAATGGGCCACGCCCGATGCGATCAATTTCATGGCCACCCATGGGCGCGGTTTGATCTGTTTGTCGATGACATCGGCGCGGATCGACCAGCTGGGCCTGCCCTTGATGTCGACCTATAACTCTTCGCGCCATGAGACGGCCTTTACGCTTTCGATCGAGGCGCGCGAGGGGGTGACGACGGGTATTTCGGCCGCTGACCGCGCGCGCACCATCCAAGTGGCGATCGATGCGGGCAAGGGTGCGCCCGATATCGCCACACCGGGCCATGTCTTTCCCCTGCGCGCGCGCGATGGCGGTGTGCTGGTCCGCGCGGGCCATACCGAGGCAGCCGTCGATATCTCGCGCTTGGCTGGGCTCAACCCCTCTGGCGTGATCTGCGAGATCATGAACGAGGATGGCACGATGGCGCGGCTGCCCGATCTGGTGGCCTTCGCGCAGCGCCACAACCTCAAGATCGGCACCATCAGCGATCTGATCTCCTATCGCCGCCGCCATGACAATCTGGTCAAGCAGCGCGAAGAGCGCGTCATCACCAGCGAGTTCGGCGGCGATTGGACGATGCGCATCTATACCGATGAGACCCAAGGCGCCGAGCATATCGTGCTGATCAAGGGCGATATCACCGGCCCCGCGCCTGTGCTTGTGCGGATGCATGCGATGGACCCGCTTTTGGATGTGGTGGGCACGGGCCCCAAGGGCCGCGCGGGCGAGTTCGGCGATGCCATGCGCCTGATCGCGGGTGAGGGGCGCGGCGTTCTCGTCTTGCTGCGCGATCTGACCATGAAACTGGTGGTCGAGGATGAGGTCAGCCCCCAGACCCTGCGCCAATACGGGCTTGGCGCGCAGATCCTGTCGTCCTTAGGCATCAGCGACATGATCTTGCTCTCCAATTCACCCAAGCCCAAGGTCGTGGGGCTGGAGGCTTACGGGCTGACCATCACCGGCACGCGCAAAATCTCGGAGCTTGGATAATGGCCGGACATTCCGACAATGACATGGGCCTGCCCCAGTTCGACAAGCCGGTGAAGATCGCCATCGTGATCGCGCCTTATTACACTGCCATCGCCACGGCCCAGATCGCGGCGGCGACCGCTGTGCTTGACCGCGCAGGCGCCACCCATGAGGTGATCGAGGTGCCAGGCAGCCTTGAGATCGCGACCGCCATCGGCATCGCGCATCGCTTGGGCGCGTTCGATGGCTATGTGGCGCTCGGCTGTGTGATCCGGGGGGCGACCAGCCATTACGATGTCGTGGTCAACGAAAGCAGCCGGGCGCTGACCATGCTGGGCTTGCAAGGTGTCTGTATCGGCAACGGCATCATCACGGTCGAAAACCGCGCGCAGGCCGAAGAACGCGCCGATGCGGCCCGGCTCAACACGGCGGGCGGCGCGGCGCAAGCGGCCCTTCACCTGATCGCGTTGACGCGGCGGCTTGGGCGGCCTAAGGGCGGCGTTGGTTTTATGCCCCGCTCTGAAAGCAACGCCACATCATGACCGACGAAGAGATCCAAGCGCCCAAGCCCAAGACGATAAGCCGCGAGGATCGCCGCCAGATGCGCGCGGCTGCCCGGCTCTACGCGGTGCAAGCGCTGTTTCAGATGGAGGCTGCCGGTCAGACCGTGCAAGCCGTCCGGCAGGAATTCGAAACCCATCGTTTTGGGGCCGTCTATGATGGTGAGGAAATGGCCGAGGGTGACCCCGAGCTGTTTCGCAAAACGCTTGAGGATGCGGTCAATTGGCAGGCCAAGATCGACCAGATGACCGATCGTGCGCTGGTGGCCAAATGGCCGATCGCGCGCATCGACCCGACCTTGCGCGCGCTTTTTCGTGCCGCAGGCGCGGAGTTGATCGAAGGTACCGCACCGCCCAAGGTGGTGATCAGCGAATATGTCGATGTGGCGCATGCCTTTTTCCCCGATGGGAAAGAGCCGAAATTCGTCAACGCCGTGCTTGACCACATGGCACGCGAGGCCAAGCCCGCGTCCTTTTAGACCGCGGCTGGTGATTTGCGCGGCTTGCCCCTTGCTGCCTGCGCCCCGCTTACCCAAGTCATCCGATATGCGCGCGCAAAAGCCCGCGCCTGAGCAAGGGATCAATCGAAAATGAATGCCGTGATGCTGGTCGCCGGGCTGGCGATGTTGCTGGTGGGCGGCGAGGGCTTGGTGCGCGGCGCGGTGGTCTTTGCCACGCGGATGCGCTTGCCGATGGCCGTTGTGGGTGCGGTGGTCTTGGGGTTCGGCACCTCCATGCCTGAAATGCTGACCTCGCTTTCGGCGGCCCTTGCCGGTGCGCCGGGCATCGCCATCGGCAATGTGCTGGGCTCCAACATCGCCAATATCGCGCTGATCTTGGGGGTGGCCGCCGTGATCGCCGCGATCCCCGCAGATACGGCCGCGTTTGAAGATCGCCTTTGGCTGATCGTGGCAAGCGCGCTTGGTATCTTGGTGATCCTCGTCGGGTCGAGCATCGGCCGGATCGAAGGCGCGATCTTGCTGGGCGGTCTGGCGATCTATCTGTGGCGCGCGCTTCGCCGTGATGCGGACGATGAGCCGGTGCCGGAGATCCCGGATATGGGGCCGGGCGCGATGACCGCCTATCTTTTGGGGGGGCTTGGCACGCTGATCGTGGGCGCATGGCTGCTGGTCGCGGGGGCCACGGGCATTGCGCGTGGGCTTGGCGTCAGCGAAACCCTGATCGGCCTGACCATCGTGGCCATCGGCACATCGCTGCCCGAGCTTGCCACCAGTGTGATCGCCGCACGGCGCGGCGAAGCGGGTCTGGCGCTGGGCAATATCCTTGGCTCGAATGTGTTCAACATCTTGGCGATCTTGGGGCTGACGGCGGTGATCGTGCCGATCCCGGTGCCAAGCGATCTGTCCTTGGTCGATCTGGCGCTGGTGGCTGGCACCGCGGCGCTTTTGCTGGTGGCGCTGGCCACGGGCCGGATCGGGCGCGGCATGGGGGTTTTGTTCTTGGCCGTTTACGCGGGCTATACCGGCTGGCTCGTGCTCAATGCTGCCTGAATTTTGGGCAATCGACCGCCACCTGCGCGCTGGATCGCCGCGCCCCCTTGTGCCTGCCGATGCCATAGCTACCTTGAGGGTAGCAGATGCAACACCGGGGGGTGCGCCGTGCCTGATCATATCGCCTTTATCTTGCGTCACGGCCTGATCGGTTTTGCCTTGGCACTGGTCTTTGTCGCGATGCTTTTGGCCTTCGACGTTGCCGGGCTTTGGCATCTGGTCACCCATACCGCGGATGGGCCGATCGCCGTGATCATGTTGGTGGTGTTTTTCACCATTACCTTTGGCGCGGTACAGATCGGCTATCAGATCATGATGCTGGGCGATGATCATGACGATGATGATGATGATCACGGCGGCCTGCGCCAGCCGATCCCCATCCGGCTCAACGATAACGACCGCCGCTAGGCGGCACCGGCCCCGAAACACAAACGCCGCCCCCAAGGGGGCGGCGTTTTGATGTGGCGGGGACCGCAGCAACCGTGGAGGCGTTAATTCCCGAGGACCTGTATGTACAGGTGGGCGCCAGGTAACCGGACCAGGATCCAGACAGAGCCAGCCCCCTCGGAAATGCTTAAGGCCACCGGAATTTTGCCACAGGCACGCGAAGAGCAGACCCGCCACACATCACATAGGCGCGCGCGGATGCGCTGGCAAGTGGCGCGCCGCGCTTGCCTTTGTTCGTGCAATGTTCCAGCTTGCACCCATGACTGGCCTTGATCCCCATGCCGCATCCCTTGCCCCCGGCCAGCTTTTGGCGCGCGGCGTCTGTCGCCATCTGCGCGGCCATGATTTCGTCACCTTGGCCGAGTTCACCCCCGAACGCGGCAAGCGGCTCGATGTCATGGCACTTGGTCCCAAGGGAGAGCTTTGGGTGATCGAATGCAAATCCAGCCGCGCGGATTTCACCTCGGATGGCAAATGGGGCGGTTATCTGGAATGGGGGGATCGCTATTTCTGGGCGGTCGATGCCGATTTCCCGACCGATCTTTTGCCTGAAGGCACCGGGCTGATCATCGCCGATGCCTATGATGCCGCGATCATCCGCATGGGGCCCGAGGTGAAACTCGCCCCGGCGCGGCGGCGCGCTGTGACGCAACGCTATGCCCGCCACGCGGCCCTACGCCTCCAGGGGTTGCGCGATCCGGGTGCAGGCTTCGACGCGTTTTAGCGCTTTTGCTTGGCCATGTTGCGCGCAAGGGCTGCGGCGGCGCGCAACTCTTCGGCGATTTCCTCGGCCTCTTCGGGTTCGAAATCCAGCGGCAGGTCGACACCCTCACCCTCGACATAGATGCGCACCATGCCAAGCGTCGTTGGCCCGATCTGCAGATTCGCCGCGATCTCGCTTTCCTTGTTGATGCCCATCACCGTTCCCTCCAAGCTTATCGCCGAGGTAGCGGCAGACAGCGGCCAGCGCAAGCGATCAGCTGGCCAAGACCCCTTGCAATCACGCCGACCCTTGGCTATCCCACCCCTCGTGCCGGCGTAGCTCAGTTGGTTAGAGCGCCTGATTGTGGATCAGGAGGTCCCCCGTTCAAGCCGGGGCGCTGGTACCAATATTTTCAATAACATACAAGAACTTGGTCGGCTGGACACTTGCTGTTGGGTTCCAAGTGGGTTCCAAAAACCGTCGGCTACGGTTTGCCTAGCAGGGCTGGTTTAATCGACCCTTCTCTCAGTAGGGCACTACCAATGGAATCGGTCATTTCCAGAGGGGTTACTTGACCCTCTCTTTATCCAAGTCGGATCGTTCTCGCAGGGGGTACCCCCCTAATTTAGCCCCCCTGCGCGTCAGAAAGGCCCTTGTTTGATGAGTCCTCGATAAATTCGTTTGAACCGCCCCGGGTTTACCGGAGGGCAAAACTCTCGGAGAGTTGCCCGTTATGGAACAGAATCGAAGGAAGACCTCAAAGCCGTATTCACCTGAGTTCCGCGCGCGCGCGG